>ERZ1034949.247-NODE-247-length-37737-cov-42.085080_pt1 | contig 37737 bp, 28 predicted proteins | sample MGYA00520590_ERZ1034949 | MGnify/ENA primary metagenome ERZ1034949 (study PRJEB33766, sample SAMN09781752) | gut metagenome | biome: gut microbiome | host: Homo sapiens | place: Madagascar | study: EMG produced TPA metagenomics assembly of the PRJNA485056 data...
CCTCTGCAGATACTTTGCAGAGAAGTCCGTCTGGCAATAAAGCCAAGAGGAGGCTGTTGAGTATAAAGCCCAGAACCAATGCTCCGGAAATGCGCATCAGATCAACAAACGATGAATAGCGCATGATGCCGGAATAGGTATGGAAGATCCGCATACCCACGACAAAGAGTGGAAGGGTGCAGACGTAAGTAAGGGCATAACTCCAGAAATGGCCCGTCAATGCTTCTCCGCCCTCTGCGATGTAGGTAGCTATCATTCCGGCAACAACTACAGCGATGCTATCCAATGCCAGGATGCACCAATATGGCAGGGTAGTCTGGGAAAAATACCAATTCGTCAGCTTGTTGGCAAAAAGGGATACTTTGATCTTATAATAGATTCCTTCAGACGGCTTTTTGTCTGAGCCATCCTGGGCATTTTTATCTCTCATAAATTTGCATATTAATTACTTGGAAGAATATTTATTTCTCAACCTTTAAGGTAATCTCATCACCTAGTGTCAAGATGACACGCTTGGCGTGCTCCTGTTCTAAGGTATGCACCTGATCCTGAATCCAAAGGCTCATAGAGGAAAGGTCAGGATGGCACAAATCCGTATAGCGAAAGACTTTCGGGAAGCCATCGGTACTATCCGTAGTTGTAATTTCCAACAGATACTGAGTGACTGGCGAGGTGCATTCCTTCGTCAGTATCACTTGCTTAAGATCAAATATTTCCATATACTCTATTCTATTTTCTGCAAGAAAGCTTTGGGGATATATCCTGTTGTAACAGCACACAACCCCTTGATACTCACATAAAGTTTATGATCTTTTTTGATGCGAACGACATAACCTTCCGCTCCCTTCAAAGGACCTTCAATGACTCTGAACTTATCGCCTTTGGTAAATTTCGGATTATACTCATCGTAAAAATCAAGTCCTTCAACACCAGAAGTTGCGACAATATTGAAGATTTTCACTTCGCGTTCTGAAATTTTAGAAGGTTCTTTCAGGTTCTCAGAATTTTTGTCACGATAGAGCATCACTTTATTGAGGAACATACGCTCCATCTCTTCAGCTTCTATTCTCGTAGAACGAAAAAGGATGAGAGATGGCATAATTGGAACTTCCTTCACCAATGTCTTTTTCTTATTCTTGTCCCAATATTCCTGTTTTACATCATAAATGTGTTCTATCTCTTTGGATACGAAATAAGTCTTGATAGGCTTTCCTTTCCCAAAAAATATTTTGAATGCGTACCAATTCTTCTCATTATCTAATTGTTGCATTGTTCGTTTTTTTTATTTCGGTCAGAATATAATTCTCATTCCCCCGTATCGTGAATTCATGGTTCAAAACACTTGGCAAGAAAGGGTTGGTTAGTCTATTTCCAATAACGGAAACCTCTAATCACAAACGTACTCCTGACCCAAGAGCGTGATAGTCTGCAACCCTTGGAATGATTAGCTATCCGATTTCTTTGTCTTCAAAACCCTTCCCTAAATCATTCCCGTTCTTCTGAGTCTCTATATAAGAGACACAGAATCTCGTTGCAAAAATACGAAAAAAGTTGGAAACTAGCAAATTATGCGTGTTAAAAAATTAATGTTATTCTACGGAATTCTACAATTTTTCAGTTATTATTATGACGACAATCTGATAAGTTACTGATAGAGCGAGTGTTTTCAATTTTTCTGTGTCTCTTATATAGAGATTCAGAATAATTGGTTCATTTTGGTTCATTTTTCGAGTTCCCTCTTTTTATTCACTTTTAAGGCTTATAAGGCCGCCAGTATTTTAGCGTTGACATCATCCACCTCTGAGCTTTTTGATGGAGCGGAGATAAGTTGCCCAGAAAAGACTGGCTTCTTACCATCATACGTATATTTTTGATGTTTATAAAAAAAGATAGGGGCACCCCTGTCTCTATCAAAGAAACAAAGATGCCCCCATATATAAATGAGCATGCCAAAGTCGAAATTACTTTGGCATGTTTTTTGTATTTATAATTTGATAGTAGCTTGTTGCAAGTCTATGGATTCGGCACGGAGCGTACCGTGACCTCGCAAGACGATGATGCACTTGCCAAAGAATGCCTTTCTCTTTGGATCGGTGAAACGCTCCAGGGAGGTCTGATTGCCGTTATCTGTGCCCAGGATTTCGGCGGTGGAAGAGAAATATATCTCGTTCTCGGCATTCGGACAGAGATTGCCATCCTTATCTACTACATTTACTTCTACGAAGGTTGTAGGGGAGGATGGGGATGTTGGGGATTGCAAATCCCCAGGGACAGAGGTCGAACCTTTTTTGACTGCGGATTGCAAATCCGCAGGAACGCCTGACGGGGTTTGAACAGCGGATGCAAGGGTGTTCTGATAGGTCTTCTTCAAAACGAGGTGATGAGGAGGACCGGCTGTCTTGATGGTCTGGGATGAAATCTCCCTGCCCTGCTTTCTCGCTACAACCTTTACTTCGCCCGGCTCAAAGTTTACTCGCCACATCACGTGGTACTCGGTACTGCGATCAAAGGCGCCAGCATTTGCGGCATTGGCAGAAACAGCATTGGCTGCGGCACCATTCCCCTCTCTATGCACCTTCTTCTTCCGGATGCCCTGGCTCTTGCCATTGATGAACAGCTCTACTTCATCTGCCTGGTTGTAATAGCACCACATATCTATCTGCTGACCCGGAAGCCAGTTCCAGTGAGGGAAGAGATGGAGAACAGGCTTCTTCGTCCACTCACTCTGATACATATAATAGCTGTCCTTAGGAAGACCAGCCAGGTCGATGATGCCAAAATAACTGCTGCGTGCCGGATAGGCATACGGAGTCGGTTCGCCGATATAGTCGAAACCAGTCCAGATAAACTGTCCGCCCACGAAATCATTGTGCTTCACCACATCCCAGGTCTCCTCGTGCGTACTGCTCCAGGAGGCATGCATATTGTCATACGCCGAACACTTGAAGGATGGATCGGTATATGGCAGCCACCACTCCACCGGAGCCGTATAGATGCTGTCGCTCGGCATCCGGTAATAACCGCGCGTCTGGAGAGCCGAAACACTCTCGGAGAAAATGAACGGCTTGTCCGGGAAGTTTCTAGGAACATCCTTCGCCCACTGATGATGATAATTGAATCCGATGACATCGATGGCACCGCTCTTGAAAAGATGATTCTTAGGATCAGGCTCGTTGCATCCGGCTGTTACCGGACGGGCGCCCCACGGATCATACTTCTTCACGATATCAGCCAGATGACGGGTGAGAAGCGAATTCACGCTCAGCTCATCGCTATGCGCCAGGGTAGAGGCATCATGCCCCGCATTCAGGATGAGATTCGCCTGCTCCAGACTCAGCGTATCGGCAGCGGCATCCGACCACTGTTCGAGCACCTCGTTGCCGATGCTCCACATGATGATGCAAGGATGATTCCTGTCGCGCTTCACCAGATCAGAGAGATCACGCTGATGCCATTCATCGAAGAAGCGGGCATAATCGCCATTCGACTTCTTGCGGCGCCACATATCAAAGCTCTCGTCCATCACCATGATTCCCATGGAATCACACATATTCAGGAGTTCGGGAGCCGGAGGATTATGACTGCTTCGGATGGCATTCACACCCATATCCCTGAGGATGGTGAGCTTGCGATGAAGCGCATCCTCGTTGAGGGCGGCACCGAGACATCCGAAATCGTGATGCTCGCACACGCCATTGATCTTCATATTCTCGCCATTGAGAAAGAAACCCTTCCGGGCATCAAACCTCACATCACGGAAGGCGGTCTGCGTAGTGGCGGTATCCACCACCTTGCCATTCACCACCAGTTCGCTCTTCACGGTATAGAGATAGCCCTTGCCGATAGACCAGAGATGCGGTTTCCTTACCTTGAGCTGCTGGCTCTGGGTGCCCTGGCTCCTTGCCACCACCTTGCCAGCCGCATCGTAGATGGTATTGCGGATGGATAGTTTCATCCTGCTGCCTTCGGCATGGAAATCCACCTTCACCTTGACATCACCCTTCGGCGTGGTAACCACATACTGACCCCACTGTGGGATGTATGCCTTCTTCAGGGTCTTGGTAAACCAGACGTGACGGTAGATGCCGCACCCCGAATACCAGCGGCTGTTGGGCTGGTCGCTGTTATCCACCTTCACGGCAATGACGTTATCACCCTTCTTATATATATAAGGTGTAAGATCATACTCAAAGGTGCTGTAGCCGTAGGGACGGATGCCGAGCTTGTGACCGTTGATATAGACGGTGGAGTTCATATACACGCCATCGAAGGTGATGGTGAAGCGGTCGTACTTCTCGTCTGGCGAAAGGGAGAAGTGCTTGCGATACCATCCGATGCCGCCCGGAAGAGCCCCACCGCTGGCTCCCGAAGGATTCGATGGAGAGAAATCGCCCTCTATCGCCCAGTCGTGAGGGAGATTCAGGCGGCGCCAATGCCCGTCGGAATACGAAGGCTGATACATTTCCGTACTATCGGATAACGTGAAAAGCCAGCCTCTGTCAAAAGACTGATGTTCGCGGGCGCTCAACGGAAGAGCGAAAAGCCCACTCATCAAAGCTATGCCCCATATTTTTTTCCTGTTCATTTCTATCAATATAAAAAATCCCACAGATCGCACAGATTTACACAGATTCATCTTTTCTGAGAATATAAAAAATCTGTGAAATCTGTGTCATCTGTGGGAGATTAGACTACTTCAATTTTACAGTAATTGCCTGACCGGAATACTTCACCACCTTGCCCTTAGGCGACTTGGCGAGATTCACGCCCTGCTGCTTCTTCTGATCTACCAGGATGATGTTGAAGCGGCGCTTCTGGAGCATGCCGTCGAAACTACCCTTGCGGGCACCGATGGTAACCTGCTTCATGGCATCATCATACTTGAAATCAATCACAGCATACTTGCCCTTCTCGTAGTTATAGTTCGTGCCCTCATCCTCGTACAAGGTATAAGAGCCATCCTTGCCGGCATAGACATAGAGGTCGATCAGCTCCGGTTTCTTCTCATCACTCCACTGCATCTCAGGACCTATCGGAAGGATGGCGCCCTCTGGGATGAAGACAGGAATCTTATCGTATGGCGCATCAGCCACGATGGTCTGACCGCCTGCATGATATGCTCCGGTATAGAAATCGTACCAGCCCTTCTGCTTTGGCAGATAGACTTCGCGTGAATACTTCTGATACTCGCCCACCGGACAAGCCATCAGGGCAGAACCGAACATCCACTGGTCCTTGATGTCCAACACCTTCTCATCGCCATTGAAATCCATCACCAGTCCGCGCATCATGGTGTAATCCTTGAGATGCACCATACCCGCCATACTGTAGAGGTAAGGCATCAGGCGATAGCGGAGCTTGTCGTAAGCTACGATGGTCTTATAAGCCGGATGATCGGCTGGTGCGATGTTCCAAACCTCACGCAACGGCCACTGACCGTGGGCACGATAGAGCGGAACGAAACAGCCAAACTGGTTCCAGCGAGCCTGCAATTCACGCCACTCCTTCAAATCGGCATTCTCCTTACCGGTCTTGTCAAACTCCTGCTGGGCTGCTACATAGCGGTTTTCCACACAGAAACCGCCCTGGTCCATTCCCCAGAAAGGAAGACCTGCCATGGAATAGTTCAATCCGGCAGTCATCTGCGCACGCATATCCTCCCAGCGGGTAGCGATGTCGCCCGACCAGGTAGCAGTGCTGTAGCGCTGTTCGCCTGCAAAGCCCGAACGGGTGAGGAGGAAGACGCGCTGGTTAGGGTTCACGCTGCGCTGACCATTGTAGATGGCATCGGCATTCACGATGCTGTAGGCATTGAAATACTCGGTAGATGTGCCCAGGGCGGTAGGACCGGAGAGCGCCTTGCGGTACCACATCGGGGTGCAGTCGCGCACATTCGGCTCAGAAGCATCCATCCACCAGGCATCGATACCGAACTTATACTTGGTATAGAGATTCTCATCCATCTGTCGCCAGAACATCTTTCTGGCTCCGGCATCGTAGGCATCATAGAAGGAGCCGCGGAAACCGAGCCAGTCGTGGATATCATCCTTGATAGCCTGGTGATACATCCAGCCCTTGGCATCCAGTTCCTTGTAATTCTTTACGGTATCATAGAACTTCGGCCAAACCGAAATCATGAATCTTCCATGCAGGGCGTGCACACTGTCGAGCATCGCCTGAGGGTTCGGATAGCGAGCCGCCTCAAACTCGTGGCTTCCCCATGAATCCAGCTTCCAATAGTTCCAGTCCTGTACGATGTTATCCACCGGAATCTTCAGGTCGCGGAACTTCTTCATGTTCTCCTCGATATCCTTGCTGCTCTGATAGCGCTCGCGGCTCTGCCAGAAGCCGAGCACCCACTTAGGATATACCGGAGCCTTGCCGGTAAGGGTGCGATAGCCCGAAATTACCTCGTCCATATTCTTTCCGGCGATGAAGTAGTAATCCATATCCGGCGACATCTCGCTCCAGATGCTCAGCTGGTTCTTCTCAGCCTCTGAACGTGGAGCAGCCACACGGAGACCGCAGTAGGAAACATCGCCATCCGGCTGCCATTCGATGCGGATAGGTGTCTTTACACCCTTCTTAATTGCAGTCTCAAACTTATAGGAATTCGGATTCCAGGCGGTACGCCAGCGCTCAGGCACCACCAGCTTGCCGTCGATATAGATCTTCATATAGCCGGCATAGTAGAGGATAAACTGATAGAAGCTGTTGGTTGGCGCCTCTACATATCCCTCGTAAACCACCTTGGAGCCATTCAGCGCAAAGCCCTTAGGCAGGTTCTGGATGCCGCCCTTATCAGTCTTGTTGCAGATTTCTGAAGTCTCAGGCATAGCATATTCGAAGTAGATGCTGTCCTCGCCACGTACAATCTTCTGCCCGTTCTTATCCACATAAGTACCGGTGAGCTGTCCTTCCTTTCCGTCCTTATCGTAGAGCTTGAAGGCACGGTTCAGCTGGAGATAATCATCCGGATTACCCCATCGGCTGTAGGAATAGGAATCCCAGAGGATGCCGTAGTTCTTGTTGGAGATGACGAAAGGCACGCTCACTTTGGTGTTATACTGGAAGAGGTCTTCGTTCTTGCCCTTCATGTTGAGCTCTTCGCTCTGGTGCTGACCGAGACCATAGAAAGCCTCGTTGTCTGGCGAATTGAAGAGGGCACGCCACGACCATCCGTGCTTCTGTGCCTCAGGTACCTTGGCGATATCCACACCGATTTCACGGTCGGGTACGGTGAAAGGCTTGAAGGTCTTTCCGCCCTGCGCCACCTCTTTCAACAGAACCTGATCCTTGAGATCATAGAAGGTAATCTGTCCGGTAGCCTCGTTCAGCACGGCACGCATGGCAGCGGTGGTGATGATGAGGTCATCGCCCTGCTCCTCCACCTTGTACTTCGCCTTGGAGTTCTGAGGCACGATGATGAGACTCTGCTTGTTGCGGAAGCTCTGCTCGGCAGTAGCCTGCACACGGATGATGCGGTCGTTGACCACCTGGAGGCGGATTTGCGACGGACCATAGTTCTGATGCTGTTTCAACTGTACGGTAAGATAATTACCATTCTGGACAAAATCAGCTGCCTGGGCACCCATAGCGCCCAGAATCAATGCAGCCGAAACAAATAATGTCTTGGTTGGTTTCATTTAGTTTGTTTTTTTAGAGTTTATAAAATTGTTATACTAGTCTATTTCTTCACGAGATTCTTTTCCGAACTTTCACGTATCTTGAGAATCATCGGCACCACCTCCTTGTATATTTTCTCATCGCCATTGATGCTCTTCATCAGGAGCTGACAGGCTTTGGTGCCCTGCACGTGTGCCTGGTCCATGATGGCGGTGAGGCGAGGGGTTACAAAGGCGGCAGTATCCCCATCGGTGAATCCGATGATAGCCACATCTTCCGGAATACGCAGACCTTTCGACTTGATGGCATCGAAGGCTGCATAGGTGATGATATCATTGAAGGCGAGGATGGCATCAGGCGGATTCTCACCTTCCAGGAGCCGGAGCGTGGCATTGCGCGCTACGTCGAAATCTATCTTGTCGCATACCACCAGGTCGCGGTCGATAGGAATGCGGTTCTCGCGGAGCGCTTCGAGATAGCCGTGCTTGCGGCGGCGCACCATATCGAGATGGTTGGGACCGCCGATGAAAGCCACACGGCGCGAACCGGTTTCTATCATGTGCTGGGTGGCCTCCTGAGCCGCCACATCACCATTTCCCACCACCTGCGAGAACATGTCCTCCAGACAGCAGCGGGCAAAGAATACCAGGGGCACCCCCATCTCGTGGAGCTGCTCGAAGTGAGAATAGTCGGTGGTGTCCTGCGCCAGACAGGCGATGATACCCTCTACATGCATATTGAGAAAGTTATCCAGAGCCTGCGCCTCGCGCTCATGGTCTTCATGACTGTTGGAACTGATAACGGAATAGCCCAACTTGGAGGCATAGTCTTCGATGCCATCGAGGACAGCGGCATAATAATGAGTCACGAGATTTGGGACGATGACACCAATCACCCTCGGAGCTTCCTTACGGAGACTCTGGGCAAAGGGATTCGGGCGATAGTTCAGCTCCTTAGCGAGCTGCTTCACCTTCTGGGTCATCTCCTCTCCTACTTCATGGCTGTTTCGCAATGCTCTGGAAACGGTAGCTATACTGACACCAAGCTTATCTGCAAGGTCCTTTAATGACGTTCTACGCTGCTTCATGTATAATAAGTTAGTTATGTATGGTGCGATATTGCATCAATATTTACTGCAAAGGTACTATTTTTATTCCGAATTGCAAACGTTTACGTGTGTTTTTTTAGCAAATATAGCACATATTTCTAAAAATACTTGTAATTTTGCAGCACGAAAAGTAATGAATAGTTGATAATAAGTTAGTTAGAAATGAAAAAGCTTCAGAATGTCGGGAGACAATCTGAAGCATTTTTTTAAATATAATATTCCGCAGAATCTACCAGTCCGGCACGAAGTGCATACTTTGTTGCTTCGTGCACGTTGTTCACACCGAGCTTTCTGAAGATATTCTTCCGGTGGGTATTCACGGTATGGAAACTGGAGAAGCGCTTCTCGGCGATTTCCTTGGTAGTCATACCCAGGGCGATATCCTTGAGAATCTCGGTTTCGGTCTTGGTGAGATTCACCTTTTCTTCTGCTTCCTGCGGCGGAGTAAGGAGCACCTCCATCATTCGCTGGCAGACAAAACGCTTGCTGTCCACGCAGAAGCGTATCGCCTCCTTGATTTCCATCAGCGAACTCTCCTTCAGGAGCACGCTGAACATACTGCTGCTGGCGATGAGCACACGTACGAAATCGGCACTCAGGTCTTCGCTGAACAGCAGCCATCGGGTATAGGGAAAGCGCTGGTTGAGAATGAGCAGTTCGGCGGAATCATTGATATCGAAAAGCGTGTAATCGAGTATCACCACCGTATCTTCGTTTTCACGCAAGGCAAGCATCAGCTCTGTCTTGTCTTCCACATACTTGGTTTCCAATCCTTCCATTTTCTCTATCACGTATATCAGTCCGGCACGCGTGATATCCTGCTTATCTGCCAATAGAATCTTCATAAGCAATTCTCCTTCTTTTATGTTGTATATACTCTTTTATGACCAAACTTTTATGAAGGGAGAACATAGCAAAAGGCTATGTTCTCCCTGTTTTATCTTTCCTAGAATGACATAAGGAATCCCATTCGGATGCCCCACTTATCTACATTGGCATGATTCAGGTAGTTGATACGGCGCACATAATCGATTCCGAAGAACTTGAAGATGTTGTGCACACCGGCTACCACCTCCCAATATGGCGTGTTGCCAAAGGTATAGGAGTTGTTAGGGAACTTGAAGATCACGTCATCCGCTGTATTCTTCACCGGATTGTTCTTGTCGGTGAGTTGTCCCCATACTCCCTTCACGGCTACATACTCGCGCCACTTCAGCTTCTTGATGAGCGGAATGCGGTTGAGAAGCTTGCCGTTCATATCCCAGGCTACCGACCAGAAGAGCTGGCGGTCGCTCAGGAACTCCCAGTCTTTCATCATACTGATGGTTGCCTCCTGCTCGAAGATGGAGAGGTTGACTGGTGGCTGGATGAGCATAGTGAATGGAACCTTGTTCCACTGCATCTTGCCCACGATGTTGAAATCGACATATCCGAAGCTGCCCAGCCACTGGCGCTTGTAGATGCCCAGCGTGGTGAGGTTGCTCTGATACTGACCGCCCATGAATCCGTCCAGACCCATGGAATGGCGGAGGGTGAGCTCAGGACTGTCGAGATTGATAGGCAATCGCTGCTGCTTGGTGTTGACATAGGTAACACCCGGGTTGTAGTCGATGCCCACAGATGCCTCAGTGGTGCGTATCTTCTTTACTTCCTCGCCCGTGTTCACCTTGAAATAATGCAGGTTGCCCACGGTACGGTTGCTCTGCCATCTCATTCCCGCATCGAAGCGGAGTCCCCAGTCGGTCTCATAGACGAAGCTGAACTTCTGTCGCTGATAGAGATACATCTGGTCCTGCGTAGCGGCACGGATGGTCATGAAGAAGTTATCCTTGTTGTGCAACAGGTTGTCATCGGATGGCGAGGTGATATCGTGACCAATCTCGAAGACGAACTTGCGCATCGGGAATTCGAACGGACTGTTCTTTTTCTTGTTGAGCGAATAGGTGAAGAGATGACCATAGTACCAGTTGTGGCTCTTCGTACCGTAGGCACCATATCCATCCCAGAAGAAGTGAGGGTTGAGTGCCGCCATGGTACGGGCTGCCAGACGCAGGCGCACGCCATCCACGTAGTTGTTGGAGAGGAAGGTGTTGATAGGTCCGAGGTCGAAGAGGCTCTTTCTGCCATCCTTTCCTCCGCTTCCTATCTCTACATAGTTCTCCATGAGCGCCTTGACGCCGAAGATGATGTACTTGAATCCCTTGGAATTCTCCATACGGTGGATGAAACTGTCCATCGAAGACTCACTCTTGGTGAGATCCACCTGTCGGTACTTGTTCCAGTAAGCCTCATCACGGTTCATCGCATCCATATCATGCCTTACCTTCGCCTTGCCCTTGAAGAGCATCTTCGGCAAAGGGTCGAAGGCGTAATCGGTGATTCGGGTGTTTCGCACCACCAGCAGGTCCTGCAGCAGCTTGTTCATGTGCATCTCTGCTATCATATCATCCTTGGTGAGCACCCACTCGCCATTGTCGAGCTTGGTATATTCCTGCTCAATCTTCATATCCTTCACCCAGTTGACGGCTGAATTGTGAGGCATATAGAGATTACATTTCTTGACGTGCAGGGTACTGTCGGCAAGCACATAAAGCTCGCCTCGGAATCCGAAGTCCTGACTGTTGGCTGGGATAAACTGCAGATGATAGCAGAGGTCGCGGTTCACATACACCGTATCTTCTATATAATAATGATAGAAGCTGATGGCTGTTCTGCCCAGCGGAGATGGGAACGGATACTGGAGCAGTCGCACGTAGTCATCATAGATATCCACATCGGTAAAGACATCCTTGATGGCTGTATTCAGGATTTCTCCGGTCTGGATCACCTGTCCGATACCATTGCTCTGCTGACCCTTGATGATATCCTTTTCGCTCTTCGGGTCCTTGCGATATACGTGCTGCGAAACGGTCTCATCGATGCTTACAGGCAGGGTGAGCTTGCCGTTGTAAGGCGAAAGCTCCACCTGGTCGAGGAGATACTGTCGCTTGCTGAAGAACTTGCCCTCCATCTGTTCCTTGGTGATATCATTGAGTGCGAGGGTGATCTTCTGATATTTATCATACTGATAATAATCATAGTTGCTGAGGTCGCTCTTCTTCTTGGCAGCGATGACACGTCGCATGAGTTCCACGGCAGGGTTATCCTTGCGCTTGTATCTTCCCTTCTTCGATTTCACCACGACTTCTCCCAGCTTGTGGGAATCGTCCTTGAGCTTGATTTCGAGGAAACTGGTTTTCTCATCTACCTTGACCGTAGCGGTCTTGTAGCTCAGAGCGCTGACGGTAAGCATCAGTCCCGGCTTCTTTTCGATGGTAAACTTACCTTCTCCATCACTGGAAACGGCAATCTTGTGTCCCTTGTACTGCACGCTTGCATACGATACGGCAAAGCCGTCATCGTCGATGACACGACCTGTTATCTTCTGCTGCGCCATCATCTGGAGTGTAGAAACCACCAGGAGGACGAGCACCAAATACAATTTTCTTATACCTTTCATTACCTTATTATATATATAGGGGCCTTGCGCCCATTATTAATCATTCTCTACTTTCAGGCTGCAAAGTTATAACATTATTCGTAAATAGCTGCAAAAACCTATTATATATTTCTGTTTTTTATGAGATTTTCAGAAATTCCTCCATCTCAGAGAGTTTCTTGATGATGCCATCGGGGATGGATTCATCCACCTTCTTCTCTTCCCACTGCAATCCCTTGATCCATAGGGTGTGGCAACCTAGCTTATGGGCAGGAATGATATCCTTGCCATAGGTATCGCCCACTACGAGCACCTGGGAGGCTGGAAGATCGAGGGCGCAGACTCCAAGGGCGAAGATGGCTGGGTTCGGCTTGCGCACCCCCACTACTGCCGATTCTATCACGTCCTCGAAATAGCCATCGATTCCTGCATCCTTCAATACCTGATTGATGTTGCCGTAGAAATTGGAAACCAGCACCATCGGATAACCCTTCTGCTTCAGATGCTCCAACACCTGCTTGTTTTCATTCAGAAGAGCAAGGGTCTTGGCATTGATATAGCGAGCCATATCCACAGCAATCTGCCGGATTTCTGAATCAGAAAGGGAGAGGAAAAGGCTTTCTGATGAAGCATCAGAATCTTTTCCGGGATTCCCAAGCTTCGCCTGTTTCTCAGAATCATCCTTTCCGGTCTCCAGCAATTCCTTTCCTGCCAGGAAATTCAATTCCAGAATCAGTTTTTCTCTGAGAATATCCTCGAAATGGAAATCGGGAGTCACGATGGGATTCACAGCCAGTGCTCGCTCACCATACACGTAGGCATCGCGAAACGCCTGCTTGTGGATACTTACTCCAGGCTCTACTTCCTCGTCATCAGCCACACCGATGCCGAAGTGCTCGTAGCCCTGCCACAGCACTTCCGACCAGTGGTCGCCCCTGGTATCGAGCGTGCCACCATAATCAAAGATGATTCCTTTTATATCCAGTACTTTCATTATTTTCCTTTATTAATTGTTTGCTGCTGGCTCTTTTGATCTGCCTCGTATTCTTCCTGAATCTTCTTCAGGTCCTTGTTTCCCACCTTGATGAGCAGAATGCCGATGGCTATCCATACCAGCTCACGGATTCGGGTGATGAGACCGGTATATACACCCAGGGCACCCGTAAGATGCAGGCCATCCACCGCCAGAGCCAAACCACCCTCACGGGCTCCCAACTGCATAGGAGAAAAGAAGATGAGATTGCTGAAAAGCGATGAGAAGGCAAGAATCAGAATGCTGTCGGCAATGCTGATATCCGCCGCAAAAGCCTTCAGGATAAGATAAATCTCCAGGCTCTGGAGCACTCTCGCCATCACCTCGAAGAAGAGGGAACTGTAGAAGGTGCTCTTGTGCTGACCATGCAGCAGGGCTATCTGCGAATCTATCTGCTCCAGGGTCTCCTGCTTCTCCTGCTCAAACCGCTTAGCCCAGTTCTTCACGAAAGGAATATGGGTGAGCAGACGGATGCCCTTCTGCGCCATTCCCGTCTTGTAGCCGCGGGCGAAGAAGTAGATGCCGAGCAGGCAGAAGGCTGCGATGAAGCCCAGCATGATGCCCATAGGGACACCTATCGGATACAGGGCGATATAGAGAAATGTAGAAAGGAACCAGAACCAGAAATGGGAGAAGATGTGCATCATCACATAGAGAATGACCGATGATGTAGCCTTGCTCACACCCGTAAAAGGCTTCAGCTCCATGATGCGGTAAGGTTCGCCGCCCATCAATCCGCAGGGAGTGGTGTAGTTCAGGGCAAATCCGCTCACGGTGAGCTTATATACTCGCCAGAACGAGAGTCCCTTTACCCTACCCTCGTCGTTGATGATGAGCCACCAGGAAACGGTGTTCACCCAATAAACCACGAGCCACAGACCGAGAATCAGCGGAAAATAGATGCCCGCCTGCTTCAGATAGCGCCAGATATCGGTATAGTCCATATCCATCGTACAGAGCATGATGATGATGGCGATGATACCGAACGCCATGAATATATTTCTGAACTTGTTATTCATAAATGAACTTGTTATTCACAAAAGTATTTGTAATTCACAAAATAAGACGTTTATGCCTCGTACTCTCCCTTCAGGACCTTCTGGTTGAGCTTCAGACAAAGACGCTCGTGGGTTCCTCTCATATAGAAGAAAATCAGGCTGAACACGGTAATCTCGATAGCCGGATAAAGCCATGGAAGACCTACCAAGATAGAGATGAACAGCGTGATGCTGCGCCAGTTGAAGGTAAGGATATTGGCATATTTCATCAGTGGAAGACTGCCCGCACGGAAGTCGGCACGCAACTGCTCAGGCAACTGCTGCGGATATCTTTCGCGCAGATTTCTCTTGAATATCTGGAAGATAGGAGTATCCCGCTCCTGTCCCAAGGTATAGTTCTTGTAGAAGAACTGGAAGAGTTTCTGCACTGGCTCCTTCTTCCACTTCATCTGCTTCCACAGCTCTACCTGCTTGCTGGCATCGTCCAGTTCGCTTCCCTCCTTTCCTTTCAGGAAGAAGAGGTGAATCTGACGGTAGTAGTCGGCAAGACGGCTCTGAATGGCATGGCATCCGAAACCGGCAACGATGCAGAGTGCCCAGATTTTCCAGCCCCACTCCGGCATCAGACGGAAGGAGATGGCGAAGTAGATGCTGACAAACCAGAAGTCGCCAGCAGCACCATCCAGGATTCTGCCCAGGGCACTCTTCTGATTGGTGAGTCGCGCCAGCTGACCATCGCAGCTATCATATACGTTTGCCCAGATGAGCAAGAAGATGCCCAAGATGTTGATTGCCAGATCGTCGAAATAGAAGCAGATGCCCGCTCCTACGCCGAGGAAGATGGAAAGAATGGTCACCACGTTTGGGGTGACGTGAAGCATGCGGAAGAATCGCGCCCACTGGTAACCAATAGGACGATAGAAGTAAATATCAATGTGCTCCTCGGTATCCGCTGATTTCAGAGAAGCCTTAAATTCCTGATTCATCTTTTTTAAATTTTTTGTTTATTTTAAAGCTTTTGCCCTTTCAGGGCGCCAGACTATTATCTATTTATAAACCCAGGGTGTACCCTGGGCTAGGAGCTTCTGCCCTTTCAGGACGTATGGGTGTTATCCCTTCACTGGGCTAGGAGCGTTGGTTCAGGGCGTGCAAATCATTTTTGTGGCGATATAGAAGGCAGCCTCATCACGGCATGGCGCAAAGCTAGGCCAGTCGTTGAAATCGATAATGCGGATGCTGCCATCCTCGCTGACCACACAGTCGCCGCCATATACCGGCACATTCAGCATGTCGGCAGCCTTGTCAGCCTCAGCCTTCAGAGCCTCGGCATCGAAGGCGATGCCTTGCGCCTCGCCATTGATTACCTCCAGTCCGAACTTGGAACGATGGCCGCATTTCGATGGATAGAACCAATAGAAGAAATCGGTACCCGATACGCCGTAGAACTTGATGAGGTCGCCCTTCAGATGCTCATTCACTACCACCGATGTGATGCCACGCAGCCAGAAATTCTTCAGCAGCACCTCAGCCTCCTGCTCGTTCTGCACATAGCAGGTATCCTCCTTCTGCTGCGCACAGCCGTCGCCACGCTTCAGCCAGCAAGGATAGTGGATATCCTTCACCATCTCTCCGTTTCTGCCGATGATGCGGCTCTCGGGAGTAGCGATACCTCCGGCGATGAAACGCTCGGTCATGATGCGGCGGATGCAGCGGTTTACACCCAGACTGGAGTTCACCACCAATACGCCTTCCTCCTCTATTCTGCCGAGAATATCGAGTGCCTGCTTGCTGCGTGCCATCGAGAAGAAGCCATCCACGCCCACTGTCACACGGCAGCGAGGCCATCCGTAGGCTCTCTCCAACACAGTTGCCTTGCGGCAGAATTCCTTCTCGCACATCAGCATCACCTTCGCACCGAGTGCCTCCAGCTGCTGTTTTACGGCATTCATGATGGCAGCATCGTTATCCACGCAATTAGGCGAGAACTCGTTGCCGCGGCATACACCCACCAGGGTCTTACCCTCCAGCGGATGGATGAAAGCCTCGGCCTTCGCAATATCCTCCTTGTGATCTACATCGAGAATCTTGTTGATAGGATAAGCCTCCAGCTTCAATCCCTCTACCACCAGCTGGCGCTGGAAGTTGCGCATGCGGCTCATGCCTTGCTCCATGCAATGGTCGAGCACATCCAGAGCCTTGTCGCCCAGACAGTAGATGCCACCCGAAATCAGATGGTCATCGCCCTCCTGCTTATCATGGAAGCCCGAAATTCGGAGCTTCTTGTGAGAACCCTGCTTGTCGAGCAGACTGGCGCCCTCAGCATCCGCCTGCTTCTCCACGCCTACCCACAGCGGTTTTTCATCATCCACGTATGGGGTGACAGCCATACAGCCGTCAATATCCTTTGCCTCCTGGAAGTGGCGGATATACTTCTTAAACTCCTCCTCACGGAAGATGGTATCCACGGTGGTGAGGCAGAAGCGCTCGCCACGGAGATATGGCGAGAGGGCATGCAGACTGTGCATGGAACTAGGAGTGGTCTTCACCACCAGACGCAGAGGCACCGGCAGCTTCATCTGCTCCAGATGCTCACGCACCGCCGTGCTCCATTCGTTGACAATCACAACGATTTCGGTAGCACCGCAATCTACGAAGATGCGTAGAAGGCGCTCTATCATCGGTTCGCCGCATACCGGCACCAGGGGTTTAGGCTGTTCCACGCCTTCCTGTGCCAATCGGCTTCCCTCGCCTGCGGCTATAACTGCAAATCTCATTCTATCTATTTCTAATTATTTTTATTTTTCTTCAAATTCCTATAACTTTCTTCTATAGCAGCGGCGGCGACGGTGCTGCACGCTTTCCAGATACTGCCACTGGCTCTGCACACCCTTGTTGCTCTCCATCTGCGGCATTGCCTCCGCCCATTTGAAACCGTAGCGGTGGTACTGCTCGATGAGGTCGGCAAAGATGAGGGCATTGGCACCCTTGCTGCGGTATTCCGGCAACACGCCGATGAGCACCAGATCCACGGTATCGGTGGCGTGGCACTTCATCACCCGCAGGAGTCGCAGCCATCCCCATGGGAAGAGCTTGCCGTTGCGGTTCTTCTGCAGCGCCTCGGTCATGGATGGGAAGGATACGCCGAAACCGATCAGACGGTTGTTGTCGTTGCCATCTACCACACCGGTGATGAGGTTCATATCCGCCATCTTGATATACGAATCCACATACCCGTCGATCTGCCGGTCGGTGAGCTGCTGGAAATCGTAGAGATCCTTGTAGGTCTCGTTGACGATGCGGAAGACTTCCCTGCCCATACCGCCCTGAACCAGTTCGTGCTTGGTAAACTTATGCACGTGCAGATTGTAGCGGCTCTCGATGAGCTGGGCTGTCTTGGCAAATTTCGGAGGGGTTACCTCAGGCACCTTGATGCGGTACTCCAGCCAGTCGTTGTCCTTCTGGTAGAGGTCCAGCGCCTGCATGTGCTTGGGATAATAAGGGTAATTGTAGTTGACGTACATGGTGGATTTCTCGTGGAATCCTTCGATGAGCATTCCTTCGCGGTCCATATCGGTAAAGCCAAGTGGTCCTACCAATTCATCCATGCCACGCTCTCTGCCCCAGTGGGCTGCGGCATCCAGCAACTTACTGGAAACTTCCAGGTTATCGATGAAGTCGAACCATCCGAAGCGCACCTGCTTCTTGTTCCACTGGTCATTGGCACAATGGTTGATGATGGCAGCAATGCGGCCTACCACCTTCGGGATGCTGTAGTCGATAGCCAGGAAATATTGCGCTTCGCAGAATTCGAAGGCAGGATTCTTGCCTTTGCTCAATGTATTCCACTCATCAAAACGCAAGTAAGGAACGGCATATTTGCTACCTTCATAAAGGTCGTAATAGAACTGTATGAAAGTTCTCAATCCTTTCTTGGTAGTAACGGGTATGATTCTAATATCACTCATTGATCTGATTTTTTTCTAAAACTTTTTGCTCTGATTTTTCTTTTTATAATAATGTATCATCAGAAAAACGGTGCAAAAGTACGAGTTTTTTCCGAGATGGCAAACGAAATCCCTTTTTTTTTTCCAGCCGAGCGTTAAAAACCCCGAATATTTCCCCCCTTTCGGAAATAAAGCAGTAACTTTGCAGGCTGATATGAAGAAATCAAGAGATAATTATACATTCCTGACCCATGCACCGGTGCATCGGGTGATTTTTACGATGGCGATACCTACCATTATCAGCATGTTATCGACGAGTATGTACAACCTCGCCGACACCTACTTCGTGGGCAGCATCAATACCCAGAGCGTGGCAGCAGTAGGCGTTTCCTTCGCTATGATGGCTGTAATCCAGGCTGTTGGTTTCTTCTATGGCCATGGTGCCGGAAACTATATCTCCCGAATGCTGGGAGCCAAGGAGGTGGAGAAGGCGAAGAAGATGGCAGCTACGGGCTTCATACTGAGCTTTCTGACGGGACTTTTCATCGCCATTCTTGGACAACTTTTCCTGACACCACTCTGCGTTCTTCTGGGTTCCACCCCCACCATCCAGCCCTACGCCGAGCGCTATCTCGGCATCATTCTGCTGGGCGCACCCTTCATGACTACCTCTCTGACACTCAACAACCTGATGCGTTTCCAGGGCAACGCAATGTATTCGATGAAGGGAATCATGTCAGGAGTACTGCTCAACCTCATCCTAGCCCCATTGCTCATCCTTTATTTTGCCATGGGCATCACGGGTGCCGCCATTGCCACCCTCATCAGCCAGTGCTTCGGCTGCGCCATGCTTTTCTGGATGTCACACAAGGGTCAGAACATCCGAATCCATCTGTACAACTTCACACCAACCAGGGCTTACTTCAAGGAGATTGTCTTTGGCGGAACGCCTTCCTTATCAAGACAGGGCCTGGGAAGCATCGCCACGCTGGTACTGAATGTAGCAGCAGGAGCCTACGGAGATGCAGCCATTGCGGGTATGAGTATCGTGACAAGAATCTCGTTCTTCACCTATGCCGTGGTCATCGGACTGGGTCAGGGTTTCCAGCCGCTCTGCGGTTTCTGTTATGGAGCAAAATTGTACGACCGCGTGAAGGAGGCTTTCTTTTTCTGCATCAAATGCGGCACGGTATTCCTGGCGGTTTGTGCCGTATTCGGCTTCCTTTTCTCCGAGCCTATCATCGAACTCTTCCGTGATGATGCCAGCGTGGTAGCCGTGGGTTCCGTTGCCCTGAAGTGGCAGGTTATCAGCTTCCCTCTGGTAGCCACCATCGTGCTGACGAATATGCTGATGCAGACCATCCGCAAGCCCGTACGTGCGAATATCGTGGCAGCAGCACGTAGCGGTTTGTTCTTCATTCCGCTCATTTTCATCCTCCCTCATTTCTTCGGATTACTGGGCGTGGAGATGTGTCAGGCGTGGGCAGACATCTGCTCCTTCCTCGTGGCGGTACCGATAGCCTGGAGTGCATTCAGGGATATGAAATTGCAGCAACGCTAAAAAAATCACAAAAAACAAGAACGAATTCTTTGCAGTTCAAGAAATTAATCGTATCTTTGCAGTCGAATTTTATTGATACATGAAGAAAATGAGTAAAGATACACTAACTCATCAGCTGACAGAGACTATCGACGAGCTTTCAAGCGCCGAATCGCTGAAGGGTCTCTTCCATCAGCATAGAGACGGAAATCCACTTCCTTCGGGCAAGGCGCTCGAAGACATCATCAATCTGTCTCGTTCCATCCTCTTTCCGGGATATTTCGGAAACTCATCCGTGAATATCTCTACCATCAAATACCATATCGGAGTAAGAGTTGAGAAACTCTACGAGATGCTCGCAGAACAGATTCTCGCAGGACTCTGCTTCGCCAACGACTGCGAATCGGAAACCCAGGCAGAACTGCAGCACCAGCGTGCCAAGGCAGGCGTCATCGCCGCCAAAGCCATCATGGAATTTCCCAAGCTCCGCAAGATTCTCGCCACCGACGTAGAGGCAGCCTACAACGGTGACCCGGCGGCAATGAGCCACGGAGAAATCATCTCCTGCTATCCCGTGATCAAGGCGCTCACCAACTACCGTATCGCTCATGTTCTGCACAAGCTCGGCGTGCCCCTCATCCCTAGAATGATGACGGAGCTGGCACACTCGGAGACTGGTATCGATATCAATCCGGAGGCTACCATCGGGCACCACTTCACCATCGACCACGGCACGGGTGTGGTTATCGGAGCCACCTGCATCATCGGCAACAACGTGAAGCTCTATCAGGGTGTTACCCTCGGAGCCAAGAGTTTCCCGCTGGATAAGGACGGCAATCCTATCAAGGGAATTCCTCGCCACCCTATCCTGGAAGACGATGTCATCGTATATGCCAACGCCACCATCCTGGGCAGAATCACCATCGGAGAAGGCTGCATCGTGGGCGCCAACGTATGGGTGACCAAGGACATGAAGCCGAAAACAAAGAAATATAGAAAAGAAAAACAAAGTTTATTAGATATAGAATTCAATAATGGAACAGGAATTTGAACTCATTGCCAAGACCTTTATGGGTCTGGAGCCAGTCTTGGCTGAGGAGCTCACCCAACTGGGTGCTAACAATGTACAAATAGGTCGCCGCATGGTATCTTTCACTGGCGACAAGGAAATGATGTATCGTGCTAACTTCCAGTTACACACAGCCATCCGCATCTTGAAACCTATCAAGCACTTCAAGGCGCGTTCTGCCGAGGAGGTGTACGACGAGGTTCAGAAGATCAAATGGGATGACATCTTAGACGTGAAGAAGACTTTCTCGGTAGATTCAGTAGTCTATTCTGAGGAGTTCCGCAACTCACGCTTCGTGACTTACAAGGTAAAGGATGCCATCGTGGACTGGTTCCGCGAGAAGCAGGGCACACGTCCTAACATCAGCGTGTCTAACCCAGACATCCGCCTCAACATCCATATCGCAGAGGATAACGCTACCCTGAGTCTCGACTCAAGCGGTGAGAGTCTGCACCGCCGTGGCTACCGTCAGGAGCAGGTAGAGGCACCTCTGAACGAGGTTCTCGCTGCAGGTATGATCCTGATGACCGGCTGGAAGGGCGAATGCGACTTCATCGACCCAATGTGCGGTTCGGGAACCATCGCCATCGAGGCTGCCCTCATCGCCCGCAACATCTCTCCAGGTGTATTCCGCAAGGAGTTTGCCTTCGAGAAGTGGAACGATTTCGACCAGGATCTCTTCGATATGATCTATAACGACGACTCTCAGGAGCGCGAGTTCGAGCACCACATCTACGGATATGATGTAGATATGAAGGCGGTGAATACTGCCAACCTCAACGTGCGTGCAGCCGGACTGAGCAAGGATATCACCATCGCACAGCAGGATTTCAAGGACTTCACACAGCCTGCCGAGAAGAGCATCATCGTGATGAACCCTCCATACGGCGAGCGTATCTCTACTCCTAACCTGCTGAACACCTACAAGATGATTGGCGAGCGATTCAAGCGTGCATTTGCAGGCAACGAGGCTTGGGTACTGAGCTACCGCGAGGAGTGCTTCGAGCAGATTGGACTGAAGCCATCTATCAAGATTCCAGTATATAACGGAAGTCTGGAGTGCGAGTTCCGCAAGTATGTGATGTTCGACGGCAAGATGAAGGAGTTCCGTTCTGAGGGCGGTATCGTGAAGACTGAGCGCGAGAAGAGCGAGATGGCGCAGAAGCACCGTTTCAAGAAGGAGCGCGAGTTCAAGAAGCGTGTGAGTGAGGAGACTGAGAACGAGGAGGCAGATATCCGCAGCTTCCAGTTCCACAGCCATCGCCTGGAGGACTTCGAGAAGCGCCGCAATGAGATTCGCCGTGGCGGACGTCCACGTGTGGGTGCAGGCGGCGACCGTGACGACAAGCGTGGTGGCAAGCGTTTTGAAAAGGACGACCGCAAGGGTGGCAGAAGCTTCGGAGGAAAGCGCGACGGCAAGCGTTTCGAGAAAGGCGACAAGCGCGGTGGCTTCAAGGGCGACCGCCGTGGTGGCAAGGACTTCGGAGGAAAACGTGGCAGCAAGCCTAGCTTCGACACCGATTTTGATGACGAGGATTAAGATTTTCTAGTGACACCACAAAACGCGGTGTCACTAGAAATAAAAAACAAGAAAATAACAATGATGAATCTTAAGAATTCAATTTATAAATTATCTTTCGCCGCTATGATTTCTATGATGGCAATGAATGCAACCGAGATGCAGGCGCAGGGCGTGGTTCCTGCACAGAAGGGAGAGAAAACCTTCACACTGGAAGATCTGAACTTCGGTGGCAACAACTATCGCAACATGGTGGCAAAGAACCGCTGGTGCACCTGGTGGGGAAATGAACTCATCCATCAGGACATCGAGGCATGCTATCTCGTAAACAAGACTACCGGAAAGGAGACAAAACTCTTCGGTATCAACGATATCAACCAGTGGATTGCTCCTACCAAGGACATCAAGGTAAGAGCCCTCTACAACGCTCAGTTCCCTTTCGCAGGCAAGAGCATCGTGATGGTAAGCAACGGCAGCAAGACCTACACCATCGACTTCAAGAAGCATAAGCTGCTGAGCGAGATGGAGTTTGAAGATGGCGAGAACCTCCTTGAGGCTAACGCCCAGCAGAATGCATTCGCCTATCTGAAAGGCAGCAACCTCTATGTGCGCACCTTCGACGTAACCAACAATGCCATGACAAGAGAGAAGAAGTCTCACGATTTCCAGATCTCTAAAGACGGCAGCCGAGAAATCGTCTATGGTCAGAGTGTTCACCGCGACGAGTTCGGCATCAGCAAGGGTACCTTCTGGAGTCCTAACGGCGAACTGCTCGCCTTCTATCGCATGGACCAGAGTATGGTGACAGATTATCCACAGGTGGATATCCCGGAGATTGATTACTTCAATCACCCTGAAACAGAGACCTGCTGCGCCAAGCCTGCACCAGACAAGTATCCGATGACAGGCGAAACATCGCACAAGGTAACCGTAGGCGTGTTCGACTGCATGACAGGCAAGACCATCTATCTGAAGGCTGGCAACCCTACAGACCGCTACTTCACCAACATCGCATGGAGCCCAGACAGCAAGACTATCTATATGTTTGAGTTGAACCGCGACCAGAATGACTGTCGCCTTACTGCCTACAACGCAGAGACCGGCGAGAAGACTGGCGAGCTCTATCGAGAGACCGATGAGAAGTATGTAGAGCCTTGCCACCCAATCCAGTTCCTGCCTTGGGACAACAGCAGCTTCATCATGCAGAGCCGTAAGGATGGTTACAACCACCTCTATCTCTGCACCCTTGGTAAGCACGGCAGCCGTATGGCAAGCAACACGGAATCGCTCGAAATCAAACAGTTGACATCGGGTAAATGGGAAGTTATGGAAGTGCTCGGCTTCAATGCCAAGCGCAAGAGCATCATCATCGCATCCAACGAGTGCTCTCCTATACAGCGAAACATCTTCACCGTAGATACCAAAACCGGCAAGCGCACCATGATGGACGACTGCGGCAAGGGCTGGCACAACGCTACCCTGAGCGGGAACGGACAGTTTATCTATGATAACTACTCTACTCCAACCGTGCCTCGCAAGATTGCCATCGTAAACACCGAGAACGGCAAGCGCACCGCCTATTTCACAGCCGAGAACCCATGGAAAGGTTACAACGTGCCTGAATACAGCTGCGGTTCCATCAAGGCTGATGACGGCGTAACCGACCTCTACTGGAGAATGGTGAAGCCAGTGAACTTCGACCCTAACAAGAAGTATCCTACCATTATATATGTATATGGTGGACCTCACGCCCACAATGTGGATGCCCGCTGGAACTACAGCAGCCGTGGCTGGGAAACCTACATGGCAGAGAAGGGCTATCTGCTCTTCATCCTCGACAACCGTGGTAGCGAGAACCGTGGCAAGGCTTTCGAGCAGGCTACCTTCCGCCAGCTGGGTCAGGTAGAGATGAAGGACCAGATGAAGGGTGTAGAATATCTGAAGACCCTGCCTTACGTAGATGCCGACAAGATTGGTGTTCACGGATGGAGCTTCGGTGGATTCATGACCATCTCGCTGATGACCAACTATCCTGACGTATTCAAGGTAGGCGTAGCAGGCGGTCCGGTAATCGACTGGCACTGGTACGAGGTGATGTATGGCGAGCGCTATATGGATACCCCACAGACCAACCCAGAGGGTTACAAGAAGACATCCCTGCTCTATCAGGCTAAGAACCTGAAGGGTAAGCTGCAGATTATCCAGGGTTTGAACGATGTGACCGTAGTGCCACAGCACTGCCTCACCTTCCTGAAGGCTTGTATCGCAGCAGGTACCCAGCCAGATTTCTTCGTATATCCAGGTGAGCCTCACAACATGAGAGGTCATCAGAGCACTCACCTGCACGAAAGAATCAGCAACTACTTCTTCGACTACCTGAAATAAAAAGAAAAATTTTAAATGTATAAGAGACTCTATCTGAAGAAAATTCGGATGGAAAATATAAGAGAGTCTATCCGGAGGGAATTCGGATGGCAATATATCCAAGAGTCTATCTGAAGTAAAACAAATCTTCGGAACGAAAAGATGATTAACAAGATAAGAAAAGTAATTTTATTAATTACCGCTATACTCTTTGCCTGCCACCTGCAAGTGGCAGGTAAAGAGCTTTTTGTTTCTAAACAGAGCATCCCCGACTTTAAATTTATCTTCGACAAGCTATCTCAGAACCGCATCATCTACAATCGCTACAACGACAGCATCTTCAGCATCCACAACCACGACGAATGGGTAAGATTCTTTATGGCAAGAAGCCAGAAGAACCATCAGATCTATCATGAGAACGTGAAGCTGCTGAATAGCATTGCAGATTATTTCGAAACCGATATGACAGATACGACGAAGGAGACCATTTTGCCGGATACTGCCTACGACAGTCTGAATGTGCATTTCTTTCGCAACTACGCCTATGCCCTGACGGATCCCTTCATCACGAACAAGGTTACCGACATTCTGATCAGGAACTTCAAGAACCGCCCGGACCAGAACTACTATTTTCTGAGAGCCATGAGCTGGAAGGGTTCATCCTATTACCAAATATGGAAGCTGGATAGAGACAACGAGACTTTGAAAAAAGCATACGATTGCATCGCATACGTAGCCGACAGCGCACACTGCCATACGCCCGAAGAACTGGGTCTGTACGGCTATGCCCTACAGGATCTGTGCCTATCAGCATGGACACTCAACCATATCCAACCCCTGAAAAAACTGCAGGAAAGATACGAAAAGCTGGAAGAACTGGCAAGAAATCATACGGCAGACGAACTGGAAGTACCCGAAAAGAGAAGGCAGCTATGGATTAACCGCCTCAAGAACAGAGACTTGGAGATAGTAAGAGGAATCTATCTCACCAATCCGGAACTGATAGAAAAGAAAGAAGGAGACGCATTGGTAAGACGAGTGATAAGACAATATCCGGATACCGTAGGACTCAGTACCTCTACGAAGCTCAACCTCATCGTCTTGAAGCTAAAAATGGGAGAAATCCGGACAAGCACAGCCTTGAAGGAAGCCGAGGAAATATACGAAACGCTAATCAAACCACTTACACGACAAAAAGTTCTGGGGGTAAATGCCTTCAATTCGCTGATGTCTCATTATACCGACCTGGCTTTCATCGTAGATACCGCCAGAGTTTCAGCCAATTACAAAAAGGAGCACGTAAAGATGTGCTGTGAAGACATTATCAGGATGTTCAGACATCGCAAAGACCAGCAGAACTTCACACAGTATAATCAGACTCTGGAAAATGTGAGCACCGATCCCCGACTCATCAAATACCTGAACGATAAGGAAAGAATAGGATTCGTGATGGAACTGAACGTGGCAACGCAGGTAACTACCTACGCCCACTCTACCCACGTGGCACGACTTGCAGAAGCCATGATGAAAGCCATCATCAAGCACAGGCGGGAACTGCTGGTAGGAAAGCTGGGCATCAGCAGCAAATGGCAGGTAAGGCTTCATCAGCGACAGCTCATCCACTTCATCATCCATGCTGCACTCTGTCACGACATAGGCAAGAACAGCATCGTAAGCGTGGTGAACAATGACTATCGGCAGCTGACCGATGAGGAGCGCAGAATCATCAGAATGCATCCCCGACTGGGACTGAAATACCTGAAGATTTCGAAGGAGCTGAAATACTACCACGATACCACGCTGGGACATCATAAATGGTACAACGGCAAGGGAGGCTATCCAAGCTACTTCGACAACACCAAGTCGCCTTACCGCTTCATGATAGACATCATAACCCTGTGCGACTGCATGCAGGCTGCCACCGAGCGAGTAGGCAGAAACTACAAGCAGGAAAAGAGCTTCGAAAAAGTGATGGAAGAGCTGAGAGAAGGCGCAGGAACCCGATACAATCCCGACCTGGTGAAGCTGATAGATGACATACCAGAACTCTACAAGGAACTGGAGAGGATAGCCATCTACGGATGGCCAGATATCTATTATGAAATCTATAAGAACTATATGCGATAAAGATTTTAGGCTTTTTGCTTGTATAGTTCGCTGAAATTTAGTAATTTTGCAGCAAATTAGAAATTTGGATGCAAAAAGGAGTAAATATCTATCCTGATTGTAAAAGAAGGAGAAGACCAATATCCTGATTGTAACATGTAATAGAAGAATTATTAAACGTAACTACGATGAAAATATTATTGTTAGGAGGCGGTGGCCGCGAGCACGCCTTAGCTTGGAAAATCGCTCAGAGCGAGAAGTGTGAGAAACTCTTTATCGCTCCTGGCAATGCCGGTACGCAGAATGTCGGCGAGAATATAAATATCAAGGCTGACGACTTCGAGGCGCTCAAGAACTTCGCTGTCGAGAATGGTGTTGATATGGTGGTAGTAGGTCCGGAAGACCCACTGGTAAAGGGTGTCTATGATGACTTCAAGGCAGACCCTCTCACCCAGAACATCCCTGTGATTGGTCCATCAAAGGCTGGTGCCGTGCTGGAAGGAAGCAAGGACTTCGCCAAGCAGTTTATGAAGCGCCACAACATTCCGACAGCTCAGTATGAGACTTTCGACGGCGAGCACGTAGAAGAAGGCTTGAAGTTCCTGGAGACTCTGAAGGCTCCATACGTATTGAAGGCTGACGGCTTGTGCGCCGGCAAGGGCGTTCTCATCCTCCCTACCCTGGAAGAGGCTAAGAAGGAGTTCAAGGAGATGCTCGGCGGTATGTTCGGCAACGCTTCTGCACGCGTAGTTATCGAGGAATTCCTCAGCGGTATCGAGTGCTCCGTATTCGTATTGACCGATGGCAAGAACTACAAGATTCTGCCTGAGGCTAAGGACTACAAGCGCATCGGCGAGCACGATACCGGTCTGAACACCGGCGGTATGGGTAGCGTTACCCCTGTGCCATTCGCAACCAAGGAGTGGATGCAGAAGGTGGATGAGCGCATCATCCGTCCTACCGTAGAGGGTCTGGCTGAAGAGAACATCGACTACAAGGGCTTCATCTTCTTCGGTCTGATCAATGTAGAGGGCGAGCCAATGGTTATCGAGTACAACTGCCGTATGGGAGACCCAGAGACTGAGAGCGTGATGCTCCGCCTGAAGAGCGACATCGTGGATCTCTTCGAGGGTGTAGCTGCCGGCGATCTTGACAAGCGCAGCATCGAGTTTGATGAGCGTGCTGCAGTCTGCGTGATGCTCGTAAGCGGTGGTTATCCAGAGGCTTACAAGAAGGGTTATCCTATCCAGGGTATCGATGAAGTGGAAGGTTCTGTAGTTTTCCACTCTGGTACAGCCATGAAGGATGGAGAGGTTGTAACCAATGGCGGCCGTGTAATCTGCGTAAGCAGCTACGGCAAGGATAAGGAAGAGGCTCTGAAGAAGAGCTTTGCCGAGGCTCAGAAGATCCAGTTCACAGACAAGTACTTCCGCTCTGATATCGGACAGGATCTTTAATCCATAGGCTCCACACGCCCTGAAAGGGCAGAAGCTCTCAGCCCAGGGCATCGCCCTGGGTTATGATTCAAGGGAGAATGTCGCCCTGTAAGGGCAAAAGCTTCATCATATTTCAAAAAATTAGATGTTAAGAAAGAAAACTTTTCAAAATAAAGTGGCGGCTAGCCGCTACGCTCTACCTGTAACAGCAACCCTTGCCGCCTTGGTATGGGTTGCTGTAGGTTTTTTAGTAGCTAACATTTGGGTGCAGTTCGCCTTCACCATTCTCTCTACCCTGCTGATGGTGGAGCTCAACAACCATAATTCCCTGATGCGAACCTACAGCCGAATGGTGTCCTGCAGTTTCCTGGTGTTCATCACCATGACCTCTCTGCCTACACCCTCCTTCAAGGCAAGCATCGTGACGATGTGCTCCATCGCCTTCTACCTCATCATCTGGAACAGTTACCAGGACAGGCGGGCGGCAGGATGGACCTTCTATGCCTTCTTCTGCGTAGGACTCGCCTCAATGGTGTTCATCCAGGTGGGATATTTCCTGCCCTTCCTGTGGCTGATGATGATGGTATTCACCAATTCCTTCAGCATCCGAAACTTCTTTGCATCTATCATCGGACTCATCATGCCGTACTGGTTCTCAGCGGGTTACTTCGCCTACACCAATAATATAGATGGACTGATCAGTCATTTTGCAGAATTCATTAACTATCATGATCTGTTCGATTATTCGCAGGTTACCGACCACGAGGTGGTGAATCTCCTGTTCCTCATCATCCTGAGCACATTAGGCAGCATACACTTCCTGCATACCTCTTATGCAGATAAGATCCGTACCCGAATGATCTACAATTCATTCATTCTGATCAACTATGTGAGTCTTGCCTTCATCATCCTGCAGCCTCAGCATATCAAGGAGTTGGGCAGCATCATGATTGTAAATACGGCACCACTCACCGCTCACTTCATCACCTACACTAAGGGAAAGCTGGCGAACATCGTCTTTATCTCGGCGCTGATCATCATGGTATTGATATTGCTATACAATATCTTCATTCCGGAAACGGTATTATTGCAGGTTATTCAGGGATAAGGTTTTCAGAGATATACTTGATGCACTGTTTCAGTGCATCAAGTATATTAAACAAATAATATTCAATGGGTTACATAATAGACTTTTTAATCAACTGGGGCTATTGGGGCATGCTTGTTTCCGCCTTTCTTGCCGGCAGTTTCTTTCCTTTCAGCAGCGAGGTAGTGATGTCGGGCTTGCAGGCAGCAGGTTTGGATCCCATCCCTCTGGTGATATATGGCAGCATAGGAAATGTATTGGGCTCACTGTTCAACTATGGTGTGGGCAGACTGGGCAAGATGGAATGGATAGAGAAATATCTGCACGTGAAGAAGGAAAAACTGGATCAGGCAGAAAGATTCATGGCTGATAGAGGTGCCTGGATGGGCTTCTTCGCCTTCATCCCGATATTGGGAAGCGCCATCACCATCGTGCTGGGACTGACAAGAGCCAATATCATCATCTCTACCATCAGCATCACCATCGGAAAAGTGCTGAGATATATCCTCTTGGTTTATGGCCTCAGCTTCATCGTATAAACATATAAGCAGATTTATAACATAAGGAGATTTTTAATTTAAGGAGATTATAACATAAGGAGATTTTAAGAATATGAAGAGATTTCTATACCTTATTATATTATGTGTCATTCTTGCCGGATGCAAGGGTACACCTCAGAAACAGGCTGATTCGGGAAAGGCTTCCGGAACAGAGAAGCCTGCGGGTACGGTTACGGTTACAGTTACGATTTCCCCCTACAAGTATTTCGTAGATCAAATTGCCAAAGGCAAGGTGGATGTCAACGTGATGGTACCGAATGGAAACAACCCGGAGACTTACGAACCATACGCCCAGCAGATGATGGAACTATCGAAGAGTGCCCTCTATCTGAAAGTGGGCAGCATCGGCTTTGAGCAGACCTGGATGAAGAAGCTGCAGGACAACGCTCCAGATATGAAAGTGATAGATACCTCCGTGGGCATCAAGCCTGCCAAGACTCCGGGTGGCAACATCGACCCGCACGTATGGATGAGTTGCAGCAACGCCCGCATCATAGCCAGCAACATCCTCAAGGCGCTCTGCCAACTGGAGCCAAAGAACAAGGCGTTCTTCGAGAAGAACTATCAGTCGCTGCTCAGCATCATCGACAAGAGAGACAGCACCATCAAGGAGAGCTTCAAAAAGGACCCAGACCTGGTTCGCAAGTTTGTGATCTATCACCCTATCCTCACCTACTTTGCCCGTGATTACCAGCTGGAGCAGCTTGCCATAGAGGAAGAAGGCAGGGAGCCTAGTGCCTCCCAGCTGAAGAGCCTCATAGAGAGAGCCAGAAAAGAAAAGATCAAGTTCTGCCTGATACAGGCAGAATTTGCCAACCGCAACACCACAACCTTCATCAAGGAGAGCCAAACCAAGCCAATGAATATCAATCCATTGCAGGGCGACTGGAACTGGGCGATGCAGGAAGCGGCAGCAGCGGTACAGGGCAAGAAAATCGTTGTTGGGAAGTAAAATCTACAATCATATGACTCCAATCATAAAAATAGAGCACCTTTCTGCCGGATATGACGGCAAGCAGGTGCTCAGCAACGTAAATCTCACCGTATATCAAGACGATTATCTTGGCATCATCGGACCAAACGGTGGTGGCAAGACTACTCTCATGCGCCTCATTCTGGGACTGATGAAGCCTACGGAAGGAACCATCAGATACTTCAGAAAAGTGAAAGATGAGAACGGAAAAACGGTTCTTGATGAAAACGGCAAAGCAAAAGTTGAAGAAACAAAGGAGATTTCAATGGGCTATCTCCCACAATACAACCAGCTCGACAAGCAGTTTCCTATCTCCGTATATGAAGTTGTACTTGCCGGACTCAGCAAGACCAAAGGTCTCTTTTCGCGATACACCCAGGCTCAGCACCAGCAGGTGCTCGATACCCTGGAACGCATGCAGCTGACGGAATTCAAAGACCGACACATCGCTGCCCTCAGCGGCGGTCAGCTTCAGCGAGTGCTCCTCGCCCGTGCCATCGTATCCAAGCCCGATGTCGTGATTCTCGATGAGCCTAACACCTACATCGACCGCCGATTCCAAAAGCAGATGTACGAGATGCTGGAGCAGATCAACAAGGAGTGCGCCATCATCATCGTCAGTCACGATGTAGCTGAAGTGCTCAATAACGTGAAGCATATCGCCTGCGTAAACCAGCACCTGCATTATCACGATACGGCAGATATGCCAAGAGAAAAGCTGGAAGAGCATTTCCTGAATGTATAAATACATACCACTATTACATTTTACCCCCTTTTTATTACGTCCCGACGCAGGAATTCCTACGTCGGGACGTAATATTTCATACGTGGCGACGTAATAAATATCCCATCCTAATGCTTATTTTTCTACAACATCCTTCATTTTAATTTAATATAACCTAAAAAAGAGAAGCAATCCTACGCTATCTCTTTACTTTTTAGTATCTTTGCAACGTTTTATACACATTATATAATAGGAAACATAGAAATATAATACATTAAAGTTTAAACAATAATGAAACAGTACAGATTAGTGGACAATATCTTCGGATGGGTCGCATTCATCATTGCGGCATTCGTATATTGCTCCACAATTGAACCGACAGCCAGTTTCTGGGACTGTCCTGAGTTTATTACAACTGCCTACAAGCAGGAGATCGGTCACCCACCTGGGGCACCATTCTTCATGCTCATGGGCAATTTCTTCACACATTTCGCCAGTGATACCACGCAGGTAGCCAAGATGGTGAATACGATGAGCGCACTCCTCAGTGCCGTCTGCATCATGTTCCTTTTCTGGACCATCACCCATCTGGCACGCAAGCTCATCATCGGCGACTGGAAGGAGATGACCACCAGCAAGCTGATTGCCATCGAGGCATCAGGTATGGTGGGCGCACTCATCTACACCTTCAGCGATACCTTCTGGTTCTCTGCTGTAGAGGGTGAGGTTTACGCCTTCTCTTCAGCCTTCACCGCGGTGGTATTCTGGCTGATTCTGAAGTGGGAAGACCACGCCGACGAACCTCATAGCGACCGATGGCTCGTGCTCATCGCCTATATGACCGGTCTGAGTATCGGTGTGCACCTGCTCAACCTGCTCTGCATCCCAGCCATCGTACTGGTATATTACTACAAGAAGGTGCCTCATGCCAACCTGAAGGGTTCACTCATGGCGCTCTTCCTCTCATTCCTGGTGGTAGTAGCCGTACTTTATGGTGTGGTTCCAGGCATCATCACCGTAGGCGGATGGTTTGAGCTGTTCTTCGTCAACACACTCGGCTGCCCATTCAATACCGGTGAAATCGTATATATCATCTGCCTCGTAGCCTCTGTTATCTGGGGCATCTACGAGACCTACAATGCATCAGAGAAGAACGAGAAGAAGCAGAACATCGCCTTCGTTCTCGGTTTCGGCATGCTCGGTATCCCATTCTTCGGATATGGATGGAGCGCAGTCATCACCGGCATCATCATCCTGGTTATCCTCTGGTTTGTACTCAACTACAAGCGCAAGAAGGAAGTAGTAACCGGCGTTGACCAGGCTACAGGTATCGAGAAAAAGAAGATGCAGCTGCTGCCTCTCATCTCTGCACGCATCAAGAACACGGCATTGCTCTGCATGCTGATGCTGATGATCGGTTACTCAAGCTATGCGCTCATCGTGATCCGTTCATCTGCCAACCCTCCTATGGACCAGAACTCTCCAGAGGATATCTTCACCCTGGGCAGTTATCTGAGCCGCGACCAGTATGGCGATACTCCATTGCTCTATGGTCAGGCTTACACTTCTCAGGTGGCTCTCGAAGCTGACGGCAACATGTGCAAGCCTGTGACGAAGGAAGGTGCACCTGTTTATCAGCGCAAGGAGAAGGCTTCTGCCGATGAGAAGGACTCTTACTTCGTAGTAAGCCATAAGAACAAGTATGTATATGCACAGAATATGCTCTTCCCACGTATGCACAGTTCGGCTCATGCCCAGGCATACGAAGACTGGATGGGTGGCGTAGAGGGTAACCAGGTGCCTTACGACCGTTGTGGCGAGAACATGATGGTGAAGGTTCCTACACAGATGGAGAATATCCGTTTCTTCCTCTCCTATCAGTGCAACTTCATGTACTGGCGCTACTTCATGTGGAACTTTGCCGGACGACAGAACGATATCCAGGGCAACGGTGAGCCTGAGCACGGTAACTGGATTACCGGTTTCTCATTCATCGACGATGCTCTCTATGGCGACCAGAGCAAAATGCCAGACGACCTGAAGGCAAACAAGGGACACAACGTGTTCTACTGCATGCCGCTGATTCTCGGTCTCATCGGTCTCTTCTGGCAGGCTTGGTACACCCGCAAGCGCAAGGTCATCAAGAACGGCGTGGAGACAGAGGAGATTCTCCCTGTAGGTATCCAGCAGTTCTGGGTGGTATTCTTCCTGTTCTTCATGACAGGTCTTGCCATCGTGCTCTATCTGAACCAGACTCCTATGCAGCCACGTGAGCGTGACTATGCCTACGCCGGTTCATTCTATGCATACGCTATCTGGTGCGGTCTTGGCGTTCTCGCCATCATCGACCTTCTGAAGCAGAAGATGAAGCTCAGCGGTACTGCCGTAACAGCTATCGTGGCTGTGGCAACCCTGCTCGTTCCTATCCAGATGGCATCACAGACCTGGGATGACCACGACCGTTCAGGACGTTACACCTGCCGCGACTTCGGCCAGAACTATCTGATGTCGCTTCAGGAGAAGGGCAACCCAATCATCTTCACCAATGGAGATAACGATACCTTCCCACTCTGGTACAACCAGGAGGTAGAAGGCGTAGGTACAGATGCCCGCGTATGTAACCTGAGCTATCTGCAGACCGACTGGTATATCGACCAGATGATGCGTCCTGCATACAACTCACCATCCGTGCCAATCACCTGGCCACGTCTCGACTTCTGTTCGGGTACCAACGAGTATGTTTCTGTCCAGCCAGAGGCTAAGCAACAGATTCTCGACTTCTACAAGCAGGATCCAGTGAATGCCAAGAAGCAGTTTGGTGATGAGCCTTTCGAGCTCAAGAACATCCTGAAATACTGGGTACGCAGCAAGAACTCAGACATGCACTTCATCCCTACAGACACCGTCTATGTAACAATCGACAAGGAGGCTGTGAAGAAGAGCGGCATGATGATGGCTTCTGATACCATCCCAGACAAGATGGTGATTTCGCTCACAGGCAAGAGCGCTCTCTACAAGGGCGACCTGATGATGCTCGAAATGCTCTCACAGTGCAACTGGACACGTCCTATCTACGTGGCTCTTACCGTGGGACAGGAGAACTACATGAACCTTGGCGACAACTTCGTACAGGAGGGACTTGTCAACCGTATCACTCCGTTCACCACCAACAAACCAGGTGCGAAGAACTTCGATGCAGAGAAGACCTATCACAACATCATGACCCGATTCAAGTTCGGTAACCTGAAGCAGAAGGGACTCTATATCGACGAGACTACTATGCGTATGTGCTATACCCACCGTCGCCTGCTCGCCCAGACAGCCCTCCAGCTCATCGCCGACGGCAAGAACCAGAAGGCTATCAACATCCTGAAGAAGGCTGATGTGGAGATTCCTGCATACAATGTCACCCTCGATTACATGAGCGGTGGTCTGGATATGGCTCGCGGCTGGCTGCTCACCGGTCAGAAGGCAAAGGGTAAGGAATATGTAGAGGCTGTCTGGAAGAATGCTTACCAGTATCTCAACTATTACCTCTCATTGTCCAACGACCGCTTCCTGCAGAGCCAGAACGACTGCATCCGTCAGATCATGATTATGCAGAGCATCTGCGATGTGGCTGGTATGGTAAGCCCTCAGTTGCAGAAGAGTTACGAGAAGCAGCTCAATGCCCTCTACACTCTCTATCGCGGCAGAGGCGGCAGCATGCCACAGGGCAATCAGTAAAATAAAGAATATCAAGGAAGACCTGGCGTTTTTGCTAGGTCTCCCTTTTTGTATCATCCCCTAATCAAGTTATTCCTATGTTCATAGAGCAACCAGCCAAATGGCTCAGATGGTTATATCCGAAAGCAATATGGAGAATGGACAAGAACGACCATTCGGTGTATCTCACATTCGATGACGGTCCAATTCCCGAATCCACCCCATTCATCCTGGAAACCTTGAGAAAGTACAATATCAAGGCAACCTTCTTCATGGTGGGCGAAAACGTATTGCGCAACCACGATCTCTACAACCAGATTGTAGCAGAGGGCCATCAGATAGGTAACCATACCTTCAATCATATCGGTGCCTTCAAGCATCGTGTCATCTCCTACGTGCTCAACACCAACAAGGCGAATGACATCATCCATGCCCATCTCTTCCGTCCACCTCACGGCTGGATGCGACAGAGCGAGTACTGGTGGCTGCACCGCACCTACAAGGTAATCATGTGGGATGTGGTGACCCGAGATTATTCCAAGTGGATGACGGCAGAAGATGTGGTGAACAATGTGAAGAAATATGCCCGCAACGGCAGCATCATCACCTTCCACGATTCGCTGAAGAGCATCGACAAGCTGAAGACGGCACTCCCGCAATCCATAGAATGGCTGATGGAACAGGGATACGAATTTAAGATTTTTGATTGAAATTATGAGCAAGAGAATCAATAGTTATCAGGCTGTAGCCTCTTTCGTAAGAGGATTCTTCGAGGCATACGCACGCGGCATCATGGATGCTGTGGTTGGCGGCGATGACTTCCAGAAGAAGAACGACCCGAAAGAGGTGAAGCAGATGATGCTGGAACACTATGGAGAAGTGAACCAGTACTTCTTCGACATCATGTTCTCTACCCTCGTACGACTCAACTACAAGAGTGCGGAAGAGGCTAACGAGCGCATGCAGAAGAATTTCGAGAGCATGAAGAAGACCGATCCTACCTTCGAGCCTACCATGCTCGACTATCTGCGCATCGCCTGCAAATCGAACCAGCTTTACAAGGCTATGGAAGCTGAATACAAGCGCAACTTCACCTGGCTTCTGCAGGGTAAGTTTACAAGCATAGAGGAGCACGTACGCGATTATACCCATGGTGTGCTCATCAGTCTTGCCGACGAACCGATGGCTATCCATCTGCTGGTACGCATCATCGTGAAGGCATACGCTGCCGGACTGAAGTGTGGCAGCAAGGAGGGCACCCAGCATCAGCTCCACATGCCTACCCTGCACGGTATGCTGCTGAACAATGTGAATATCCTTCTGAACGAGGCTCCGCTGAAGGGCGATCCGGAAGATCCTGTCGCTCTCTTCAAGGAGGCGTGCAGGAACCAGGAGGAAAACATCAATGTACTGTTCAATACATTGAATGATGCCATGAAGGAACTGGCAGAGCAATAATAGAAAAGCCCCTGATGCATATCTCGCATCAGGGGCTTTTCTATTATTCTTCTGCTCCATCACCGTATTCCGTTTACGGTTACAATTCTATGGTTCTGCTGTAACCATCGTTACCTTTAACTTCAGCCTCATGTTCATTCCACCTATATATGTATTTATATTCCGGAGGCAGGATGATGTTACCTCTCCGGTCCAAAAGACCAAACAAACATTTCTGTATTCCTATCATACATTGAGCATAATCACCTCGGAAGTTAGAGATATGCGTGTAAATGGGTTTCACGATGATGTCGTTCATCACCCTCAGTCCCCATCTGCCATCCTGCTGGAAAGGCTCAACATTCTTCAGATATTCCTTCAGTTGCTTGGCAGTCATCTTCTTCTTTGCCGTATTCGCCTTCTTCACCGTTATCATCTCATCATTCACGGCAATGATGTTCTGCACCTTCTTCACATAGGTAGGAATGATACCCTTGCCAGCTCTCAACCCCGCAAACATACTCTCCCAGTTGCGAGGCTTGTCGGGCAAGCCGAACTTGCGGTAGTTACCTACGTTGTCGATGATCATGCACACCTTATCCTTGTTGTCATGGTTGATACGCAACCCGCGCCCCACCATCTGCAGATACTTGGCAAGCGACAGCGTAGGACGGGCCATCTGGATAAACTCCACGTCAGGACAGTCAAACCCCTCGTCGAAGAGGTTCACGTTCACCAGACAGTCTATCTCGCTGCGCCTGAAAGCCTCCACCATCTCCTTGCGTTTCTTGGCAGGCGTCTTGCTGTCCAGCGCCACGGTTTTCATTCCGAGGGCATTGTAGCATGCGGCTATCGCCTGGGCATGCACAATGTCAATGGCATATACGATACCCTTCTTGCCGTCAGCATATTTCTTCACGCTGTCGTAGAGGCGTTGGATCGTCTGCGGAATATTCAGTTTCTCGTCCATCTCCTTGATGGCATAGTCGCCATCGCTGCCTCGTCCTTTCAGCTGGTTCACGGTCATCTG
>ERZ1034949.250-NODE-250-length-37604-cov-9.232709_pt1 | contig 37604 bp, 30 predicted proteins | sample MGYA00520590_ERZ1034949 | MGnify/ENA primary metagenome ERZ1034949 (study PRJEB33766, sample SAMN09781752) | gut metagenome | biome: gut microbiome | host: Homo sapiens | place: Madagascar | study: EMG produced TPA metagenomics assembly of the PRJNA485056 data set...
CTTGAATTTCGATTAAAGAAGCATCACTTATACTAATTTCATTATTTAATGTAATAATTTTTTGATTTAAATCATCATTGATTTTTTGGTAAGCTTGATAATCATCTTTAATATCATAAATACGATTAGCTAAATAAGATACTTCATATTGTTCTAATTTTTCTTTCAACGTTTGATATTCTTTGGCTTTTTCACTTTGTTTTGCTAGTGGTCCTAAACGGCCGTCCATTTCATTTAAGATAATATCTACTTGTTTTAAGTTATCATTAGTACGTTCTAATTTACGTAAAGCTGCCTCTTTACGTTTTTTATATTTTAATACTCCTGAGATATCCTCAATTACTTGACGACGAGCTTCTGGTTTTGATACGATAATTTCTTCAATTTTCCCTTGAGAAATAATTGAGAAACTATTTTTACCAATCCCTGAATCCATAAACAAATCAACAATGTCTTTCATTCGACATTCAACATTGTTGATTAAATATTCACTATCACCACTTCTGTATAAACGACGAGTAACACTAATTTCATTATATTCTAAATCAACATGTTGATCGGTATTATCTAATACTAAAGTAACTTCAGCAAAATTGGCTTGTTTTCTATTTTGCGTACCACCAAAGATAACATCAGTACTACTTTTACCACGAAGTGATTTTGAACTTTGTTCACCAAATACCCAACGAATGGCATCAATAATATTACTTTTACCACTACCATTAGGTCCTACTATACCAATAAAATTATCATCAAATTTAATACTTGTTTTATTGGCAAATGATTTAAAACCATTTAAACGTAATTCATTAATTCTCATAATATCCTTATTTTCTTAAATTATTTTGTCTTACTACTTTATCGATGTATTCTATACTATCCACTTTATTTTGTTGGCTGATTCGAATTCCTTCTTCTATTGTATCTAAACTAATATCAAGATCAATCCATTCATCGATAATTAATATTTCTTTTTTATTTAATTGACGTTTTAATTGGGCTTCAATGCGTTTAGTATATGTTTCGATTAAGTCTTTATTGCTAATTGGTTTATTACTAATTTTTTCTAGTTTTTGGTAAATCGAATTAATATCTAGTACTAATTCTCCATTTAAATCGTGAGTATCTAAAATGTCACTGCTTAATAATTCACCTACAGCATCACGACTTAAAATATCACTATTAGCTAGTTTTGCTACACTAATCATATCTTGGTTAAGCCCTAAGATTTTTATAATTGAAACTAAATTATTAGTTGATATCTTCAAATCCTCGTAATTATCAATTAATAATTTAGGCACATTAATAACTCGATATTTATTTATTTCTTTCATAATAACTCCAAGTCACTTTTAGTTGTTACTTTTAAATTACGATAATCTCCTTCGATTATTTTTGGGGTTTTACCAATCTGTAACATTAATCCTACTTCATCAGTATCAGTATAACCCATACTATATGCTTTTAATAAGTCTTCTTTATTAAAGATTTGAGGTGTTTGCATATTATACAAATGACTGCGATCAACTGCTTTTGTCACACATCCATCATTTACTTCACGAATCGAATCAATAACTTTTACTCCACAAACATAACCACCATCATGATTAGTTGTAACTGCATCTAAGCAGTTTTTAATCAACTCATCACTGACATTACATCTAGCGCCATCATGAATAAAGATTATATCATTACTACAAGCTTCAACACCACACTTAACACTTTCCCAACGTTCTTTACCACCACTGACTAATTTAATTTTTGGATGATTAAACATGGCATTAAACGTAGTTAGATCATCAGGGTGAATCGTAATAATAATTTCACTAAACTGATCAAAATGTAAAAACTTATTAACAGTACGTTGAATGATTGTTTCATTATCATTTAAACTATATAATAGTTTATTATAACTAAGACCCATCCGACTACCACGTCCGGCTGCAGGAATAATTACACTATACATGACTATACTCCTAAATAATCTTTTAATTCACTTAAAGCTATTGCACGATGCGATATGTTATTTTTTTCTTCTTCACTTAATTGGGCTACTGTTGTATGCTCATTAATTAAGAATAACGGATCATAACCAAAACCACTTTCACCATTTAAACTAGTAGCTATCGTTCCTGCCAATTCGCCTCGAAAAAAGATTGGTTCTTGATTAGGTTTAATCAAACATAGAACACAAACAAACCACGCCTCACGGTTACTAACACCTTCCATGTTTTTTAATAATAATTGATTATTATCAAAATCATTTCCAGTTTTAGCATAACGTTTAGAATATACACCAGGTTGCATATTTAATGCTTTTACACATAAACCTGAATCATCACTTATAATTGTAGCTTCAGGAAAAGCATTAGCAATTACTTGCGCTTTAATTAAACTATTTTGTTCAAAAGTAGTTCCATATTCTTCTATCTCTTGATTAAAACCTACTTCATCTAAACTATATATATCATCAATATTTAAAATAGCTTTAAGTTCATTAACTTTATGTTGGTTATTAGTAGCTAAGATATACATATTCCTCTATTCTAATTGATCTCCGACTTGTAATTTTGCTCCATTTAAAAATTGTTTAACACTCATTGGTTTTTTTCCTGCCGGTTGAATTTCATTTACAACAATATTACCATCAACACAACCTAACCAAATACTATCATTAGTAATATAACTAATCGCATTAACAATACTTGATTCTTGATTATAACTACATGATAAAATTTTATAACGAACATTATCAACCATAAAATAACAACTAGGTTCATCTAATAAGCTACGAATTTGATTATAAGTTGTGATTACATCTTTATTACCTGTAATATGTTCATCTTCTTTAGTAATCATGCTAGTAAAAGTAACCGCATTTTCATCTTGGATCTCGCCACTATTAGGATCATTGATAATTTTTTCTAGCGCATCAGGCAAAAGCTCTATTGCTAATTTATTTAATTTATTAAATAACGTTGTTGTCGTATCATCTTCTGCAATTGGACAAGATGCTTGAACATAGACTTGACCAGCGTCCATTTTTTTGACCATTTCCATGACACTAACACCAGTCTCACGACATCCATCTTTGATTGCACTTTGGACTGGACTACAACCACGATATTGTGGTAATAGCGAATAATGAACATTCACATTACATACTTTTGCATGGTCTAATAATACTTGCGGAATGATTTGTCCATAAGCAACTGTTAGTAAAATATCATAATCAAGATTTAATAATGGTTGGTAGTCGTTTTTGATCGATATTGGTTGATATACTTCAATATTATGTTCTTGGGCTAAGCTTTTAACTTTAGTTGGCGTTAATACTTTTTTCCGACCTTGTGGTTTATCAGGTTGACTAACACAGGCAACAATCGGATAATTTTCTTTAATTAAATAATCTAAGATTGTTGCACTATGAATGTCAGTTCCCATAAATAAAATAGTTGGTTTCATTATTTAACGACAAAATTAACTAATTTATTCACAACCACAATTTCTTTAACAATGTTTTTACCTTCTAAATGCTCTTTGACATTTTCTTTAGCTAAATTATATAAATTATCTTTATCTAAATCACGTTCAATTTGTAATTTAGCTTTAATTTTACCATTAACTTGGACGATTACTTCAACAATATTAGCTACTAATTTAGAAGTATCTACTGCTGGCCAAGTTAATTCATTAACACTAAAGTTATTCCCTAACACTTCTAAGTTTAATTCTTCAGCAACGTGAGGAATAAATGGCGAGATAATTACAATAAAGCGTTCCATTTGACTTTTTGTCATTTGTTGTTTTTGGTAAACTTCGTTTACAAAAATCATTAATTGACTAATAGCTGTATTAAACGAAAGGTTTTCAATATCTTTTTCTACTTTATCAATTGTTTGATTAAGTAATACTTCTAACTCTTCTTGATTATCTACTACTTCAACACTATCAAACATACGCCAAACTCGGTCAATAAATTTTTTAGCTCCATTTAATCCTTTTTCTGTCCAACCGACACTAGCATCAAGTGGTCCCATAAACATTTCATATAAACGAAGTGCATCAGCACCATGTGATTTAACTATATCATCAGGGTTAACGACATTCCCTTTTGATTTAGACATTTTTTGATTATCTTCTCCAAGGATCATTCCTTGATTAAATAATCGCATAAATGGTTCATCTACTGGCACAACTCCAATATCGTATAAGAATTTAAACCAGAAACGAGCATATAACAAGTGTAATACAGCATGCTCAGCACCACCAATATATAAATCTACTGGTAACCATTTTTTCGCAATTTTAGGGTCTACTAATTGTTGATCATTATGAGGATCTAAATAACGAATATAGTACCAACAACTACCTGCCCATTGCGGCATTGTATTTGTTTCGCGAGTATAATGTTTGCCATCGATTTCCACATTTAACCAGTCTGTGGCATTGACTAATGGACTTTGACCATCATCTCCAGGTAAGAATTGGTCTAAGTGCGGTAATTTAACTGGCAAATCTTCTTCATCTACTAGACGAATATTTCCTTCATCATCATATAAAACTGGGAAAGGTTCTCCCCAATAACGTTGACGTGAGAAAATCCAATCACGTAATTTAAATGTCACTTCTTCATGTCCACAACCATGTTGCTCTAACATACTTATTACTTGTTGATTGGCTTCAACTGGTGTTAACCCATTTAAACTATCAGAATTAATTAATATTTCTTCATCACTAACAATGGCTTGAGCATGATCTCCATTTTGGATTTGTTTAAATGCTAAATCATATTTTTTAGCAAAATCGAAATCACGTTGATCATGACTAGGAGCACACATAACAGCTCCTGTTCCAAAAGTAGGTAGAACATAATCACCAATATAAACTGGCAATAATTCACCACTAAAAGGATGTTTTACATAACTTCCTGTAAAGATCCCTTGTTTATCAGTGTTTAATTCACTACGTTGCAAGTCACTTTGATTAACCGTCTTTTGGATAAATGCTTCAACCTGTTCTTGATTGTCTTTAGTAACTAATTTATTTACTAATGGGTGTTCACAAGCAATAACAACAGCACTTACTCCATAAATTGTATAAGGTTTTGTAGTAAAAACCGAAACAACATCTTCTTGATTATCTATACTAAAATCAATGATTGCTCCACTACTTTTACCAATCCAATTTCGTTGCATATCTTTTAGTGATTCTGGCCAATCAAGTTTATCTAAATCTTGCAGTAAACGATCAGCATATTTTGTAATTTTTAATACCCATTGACGCATTGGTTTACGCTCAACTTGGTGTCCTCGTTCACATAACCCATTACTAACTTCTTCGTTCGCTAATACAGCTTTACATTCTGGGCAGAAATTAACTGGCACTTCTTTAACTTCAGCTAATCCATGTTTATATAATTGAATAAAAATCCATTGTGACCATTTATAATATTCAGGTTCTGTAGTATTAACTTCACGATCCCAATCATAACTAAAACCTAAAGATTGAATTTGTTTTCTAAAAGTATCAATATTTTTATTAGTGAATTCTCCAGGGTGATTATTAGTTTTTTGAGCATATTGTTCAGCAGGTAGACCAAATGCATCCCATCCCATTGGGTGCATTACACTAAAACCTTTAAGTCGTTTATAACGACTCATAATATCTGTTGCTGTATATCCTTTAGGGTGACCTACGTGAAGTCCACTTCCTGATGGATAAGGAAACATATCAAGACAATAATATTTTGGTTTATCACTATTAATATCAGTTTTAAAAGTCTTATTTTCTACCCAATAATTTTGCCACTTTTCTTCTACTTCTAAAAAGTTATAATCTTTCATCTCATCTCCATTACAAAAACAACTATTTATAAAAATAGTTGTTTTTTAACTACATTAATTCAGAACTAACGGGAAAACTTTTAGCACTATTTGCCATTGCACGGTTAAAAGTTTCATCAACATTATCAAACTTAGTTGCAACTAATGTCACTTCAACATCAGTTGAATCAGTATCAGTTAACATTGGTATTTGTTGAATTGAAAAGTTATCGTATCCAAGTAAGCGTTGTAGGACAGTTTGTGGAATCATTTGACATTCTTCTAATGATAACTCATTACTTGCTCTAAATAATAAGATAAATTCATGAGCTCCACGCACAGATACTTGAAGCATTTCACTATTTGCAGCATTAGCAATTGCTTGTACGAAGTTTTGCGCACTACTTTTTTCGCGATCTGATACTTTAGCTTGACTTACTAATGCTAATCCAGCATTTTGTAGGGTATTATATAAGTGGTTCAAGTCTAAGTTGCGACCATATTGACTGTGGGCTGTTAATAATTCAATTAATCCACTAATTGTTGTTTCCATCACAGAATCAGGTAAACTAAAGCTTTCTTCGACATATACATCACCATGTGATTCAATTAAGTTTTGGTTCGAAATAATTAAACAAACATCACTATTAGCTTTTAATTTTTTAACTCCATCTAAAGCTAAATGAAAACGCATTGCTCCTTCAAAGACAAATGGTGTAGTTGAAATTGCAAAGGTTAAGATTCCTTTATCTCTGGCATATTTTGCAACTTCTGGGGCAGCACCTGTTCCTGTTCCTCCCCCCATACCTGATGCTACAAATACAATATCTGTATTTTCTAAGATTTTTTCTATTTCTTCGCGACTTTCTTCAGCAGCACGACGTCCAACTTCTGGATCACTTCCTGCTCCAAGTCCTCTTGTAATTGTTTTTCCGATTGGTAAAGTTACATCCGCTTTACAATTTCTTAATGCTTGTTCATCTGTATTTAAAGCATACATCATAACATCAGGACAGTGATCTGATTCTTTTAAAAAGTTAATGGTATTGTTTCCTCCACCACCAACACCGATTACTTTAATGTTAGGTGTTTTTGTAAAATTTGCTTGGTCCATAACACTCCTTTTCTTTCTTATTATAACATAATTTTATTACTTTTAAATCCCTAAAAATAAAGAAAAAACAACATTTTGTTGTTTTTCCTATCAAAATATATCTATTTTTAACATTATAAATAAATATGGCTTTTTTATTGCACATTTTTATACTTTTTACTAACAAGATACGTAGTTTAATGGGTTAACACGACGTCCATTTACATGGACCTCAAAGTGTAAGTGTGGCCCTGTTGCAAGTCCACTTGCACCTTGGTAACCAATTACTTGTCCTTGTTCAACGTGTGATCCGGCTGGTAATGGACTTGGACTCATCATGTGGTTGTATTGGGTTTGAATTCCACCACCGTGGTCAATAACAATAGAGTTTCCTCCACCATAAGGATCCCATCCTGAGTACTTAACCGTTCCCCCATCAGCAGCAAAGATTGGTGAACCATATCCTGATTGAATATCAATCGCTAAGTGTCCTACACCTGCAAAATCGGCTCCACCATAACCGTTAGTAATACGACACCCAGTTGCTGGCCAACGTAAATTACCTGTACCAACACCCGGCACAACATAACTACCAACTAACTTAATTTCTGGGACTGGTTGTTCTAAGATATCATAGTTAATTGGTGCTGTTCCTGTTTCAACACCATTTACATAAGTAACTTCATAAGTTACATTTTGGCGACCATCTACCCCTTGTTGTTTAATGCGTGTTTCACCAACTTTCATACTTGGATCTTGTTCGGTTGTTTCACGATAAGGCATAGACTCTTCACTAACATATGTATATTTAGTTTCTAAATCAAGGACAGGGTCTGGTTTATTAACAGTAATTTCTGTCCCTTCAGATATTAAATCTGTTGTTTTTATTGAGTTATTAATATTAAACTCTTGAGGGGTAATGCCATGTGCAGTTAAAATTTCATTTATTGTTTGTCCTGTTTTAATTGTTACAGTTTGTTTTTCTTGATCTTCATTATTTAATACAAATTTAAAATCATCAATACTTCTAATAACTTTATCTTCAGGAACGCGCCCTTCTTTGACTGTGATTTTATTATTTACATTAAATCCACTAAATACCATGCTTCCTGAAGTAACCGGTTCAATTTTTCCACTATTTTTCCAAGTATTGTAACTATCAAAATTAGGGAAACTTGCTTGTACCATTGATTCCATTACTTGGTCAAAGATTTGTCGATCTTGTAAATAATAAGTGTGATTATCAATATTAACCTCAACTCCATCAACTAATTTTACAGCATCACCTAAAACACTATTAACATCTTTCTCTCCACCTAATGTTGAGAAAGATTTATTATCTTCAATATTAACGCTTAATTTTTGTTGGTCTGCTTTTGTATTATCAATCTCTTGTTTTTGGTCTGTTGTTAAATTATTATTATTTTGTGCTAATTTTAAGTCTTTATCATTATAAATAAAAGTTACATTTTGACTTGCGAAATTATTTTGGCGAGGTAATGATACCAGCACTAATAAACTAGCAATTACTACACCTACAATTGTCAATATTACTTGTTGTTTTGTAATTTTCATAACATATCCTTTTTCTTCATGATTTTATAAATAATAAATGTGATTAAACACATTACCACACATAAGATTGATAAGAATAATAATGATGTTGAAACTACTTTAGGGAACTTAACATTCATTCCAAAAAAACTAGTAATTAACATCGGAATATTTAAGATAATAGTGATACTTGCTAATGCTTTCATTACGATATTTAAGCTAATGTCACTAATTGATTCAAACGCACCACGAATACTATTGATAATTTGACTGTTTACCAATGCCATCTCACGGGCTTGTTGAATCTCGATAATAGTATCTTCTAATAATTCACTATCTTCTTCACTGGCTTGTAGTAAATTGGCTCTAAATAAACGTTTTACTACAACCTCATTCCCATTTAAAGAAGTATTGAAGTATACTAGTGTTTTTTCCATATTTAACAATTCTAATAAGTATTGTTTTTTCATGTCTTTATACAATAACGCTTCAATTTGTTCTGTACGGCTATCGATATTACGTAATGCTCGTAAGTATGATGAAGCAATTAAATATATAATTCTTGTGACAAATCTTGCAGTATTAGCAATATTAATCTTTAACTTACGATTATTAATTAAGCGGGCAAAGAAATCTAATTCACTTCGACAAACCGAAAGAATTGTATTGTTTTTAATGATAATTCCTACTGGAATTGTTTCATAAGTACTTTTATCGTATTTAGATTGTTTCTTAATACTAGCATTAACGATAACTAGTACTTGATCTTCATAATCATCAATACGAGAACGTTCTTCTAAGTCTAAAGAGGCTTCAATAAATTCGGGTTCAATCCCGAATTTATTGACTAATTCTTCTACTTCTTGAATAGTTGGGTCAACGACATTAACCCAAACTGGTTGATTACTATCATAATCATATTCACTTTTACTAATTAAACCATCTTGAGAAGTATAAATATCAATCATCGTTCCTCCTTACAAGTTATGATAAAGTATAAGCTCCTTGGGCCATGTTTGCTTTTCCACCACCACGACCTTCTTTAGTTGCTAAAATTTGATTTAAAATGTTATTCGCTTGATATTGATTTGTGTTTTCATCACTAACTTTAACCACAACACTTACTTGGTTATCGTTATTAGCTCGTAAAATACAAATATTAACATCCCCGTTATTAATTAAACGATCTGCTAATGTTCTTAACATTTTTGGATTAATATTGTCTAACATTATATCAACATAATTAAGCGGGTCATGATTAATATTAGCTAAACATTGATTATAAGCATCTTCTAATACTTGATCATTGTTTTGCTCTAATTCAATTTTAGCTTCTGTTATACTTTTATCTATTATAGCATATTCATCATCTACTTGACTAGCGTCTTGTCCGATTATTGTTAAAATATGCTTAATTTTATTAGCTGTATTTGTTAAATTATCAATTTTTGGTAATTGTTGATTACTAATTTTATCATTAATTTGTTTAACAGCATCATTCCACTCATTTTTTAGTTTATCTAGTTGATCAAATAAGCGATCTGCTGTAATCGCTTCAATTCGACGAACTCCTGATCCAATCCCTGATTCTGATACGATGTAGAAAAACTTAATATCACTTGTATTATTTACGTGTGTTCCTCCACATAACTCAATACTATCACCCATTTTAACAACACGAACAATATCTCCGTATTTTTCACCAAATAAACTCATTGCCCCTAAAGCTTGTGCTTCAGCAATTGGCATTTGGTTAATCACAACATCATGTTGTTGGTTAATCATCTCATTTACGATCTTTTCAATTGTTTGTAATTGTTCATCAGTTACAGGATGCATATGTGAGAAGTCAAAACGAGTACGTAAATTATCTTGATAACTACCTGCTTGTTTGGCATTAGCGCCTAATGTTTGTTGCAAAGCATAGTGAAGTAAATGCGTTACTGAGTGGTTTTGACTAGTTGCAAGACGGAAGTCTTGATCAACGATCGCTTCTACTTCTTGACCTACACGTAATGGATTATCAATTACTACTTCCATTAAGTGTTGACCATTAGGCAGTTTCATTACACTTACTACTTCATTACCAGCAATTGTTCCTTTATCACTAACTTGCCCACCACTTAATGCATAAAATGGAGTTTTATTTAAAATTACATAAGCTGTTCCTTGATCAACACTTTCTAACGGTTGATGTAAATCAGTAATAAAACTAATTGTGGTATTTACAGTTAACTCATTATAACCTACAAATTCAGAGGCTACATCAATTGTTTTTAAATAAGCGTTTTGCGCATGCATCGCATCAGTATCTTTAATCGCATTACGCGCACGTTCTTGTTGAGCTTTTAAGGCTTGTTTAAAGCCTTCTAAATCAACGTCTAAATTGTGTTCTTGAGCTAATTCTTGCGTTAATTCAATTGGGAATCCATATGTATCATATAATTTAAATGCTAATTGTCCATCCACTTTATCTAAATTATTATTTAAAGATTGGTTAAACATATTAATTCCACTTGCTAAAGTATTTAAAAATTTCTCTTCTTCATTTTTAATTACTTCCTTAACATATGCTTGTTCTTGTAATAAATAGTCATAATATGGTTGACTAACTTTAACTACTACGTCAACTAGTTGATATAAGAATGGTTCTTTTAACCCTAAGTTTTGGTATCCATATTTACTAGCTCGACGTAGGATACGACGAATAACATATCCACGCCCTTCATTAGCAGGTAATACTCCATCGCTAATTGCAAATGTTAGGGCACGGATATGATCAGCAATTACTCTAAATGGCATTTTATCACTTTGATAATCATGATTACTCATTTGTTCTACAACTTTAATAATTTCCATAAAGTTATCGGTTTCAAAGTTAGTATCAACTTCTTGCATAATACAAGCCATACGTTCAAGCCCCATACCAGTATCGATATTTTTTTGTGGTAATTCTTGATACTCACTTCTCGCTACAACTCCAGGTTGACAATTATATTGTGAAAATACAATATTCCAAACTTCTATCACACGATCATTTTCTAAATCTTCACTCAATAATAAATATGGATCACGCTCATCATATTTACTTCCTCGATCATAGAAGATCTCTAAGTTAGGACCACCAGGCCCTTCACCAATTTCCCAAAAGTTTTCTTCTAATTTTACAATTCGCTCTTCTTTAACACCATGTTTAATTAAACATTGGTGAGCTTCATTATCATCAGGGTGAATTGTAAAATAAAAATCATGTAAATCAAATGCAAACCACTTTTCATCAAATATGATTTCAAACATCATGTCGATTGCTTCTTCTTTAAAATAATCACCAATACTAAAGTTACCTAACATTTCAAATAAGGTATGGTGACGCGAAGTTACCCCAACGTTTTCGATATCATTAGTTCTAATAGATTTTTGGGCATTGGTAATACGATTTTTTGGTGGTTTTTCACTACCATCAAAATATCGTTTTAACGTTGCTACTCCTGAGTTAATAAATAATAAACTATTATCATTAACTGGAATTAACGATTTAGAAGTTTCTACATAATGATCGTGTTGACTAAAAAATTCTAACCATAAATCACGAATCTGATTTGTACTTAAATATTTCATATTTCCCTTTCTAATAATTGCTTAATTCTTGTATTACGATAGTAATCATTTTTACAAATACCATTGTTTAGTTTATTAATATCACCAATAATAATTAATTTTTTTCTTGCTCTGGTAATTGCTGTATAAATAACTTTTTTGGTTAACATAAATTGATCATGAATCGGTAAAATTACCACATCAAACTCACTCCCTTGACTCTTATGCACACTTATACAGTATGCATGCGTTAGTAAGTTTAATTCTTTATAAGTTAAATCAATTTTACGATTTCTAATTTCAATTTCAATTGCTGTATCATTTCCTTTTGCTTGTTCATCATAAATTTGAGTAATAAAACCAATATCTCCATTATAGACATCTAAATCATAATCATTTTTTAAAATCATGATTTTATCACCAACAAAGTAATCACGTTGACTAAAACTAATCATTTTTCCTTTAGTTTCAGGATGTAAGATTTGATTAAAATGATCAATTCCTACTTCTCCTTGATAGCGAGTATATAATACTTGGGTTTTGGTTAAATCAAATCCTGAAGCTAAACTTTTATTAACAACCTTTTCAACATTATTAACTAAATTAGTTTTTATATCAATGACACTAACTTCCTGGTCATTGCCTGCTGTGATTGGTTGTTCATCTTTGATAGCTAAACTTAATTTTGAGATAGAACTACCATCACCTTGACGATAAATATCTGTTAATTTAGTAGTAGGGATTACTCCGGAATTTAAGAAGTCACGAAGTAGACTTCCTGGACCAACTGATTCTAGTTGGTCTGGATCTCCGACAATAATAATCCGACAAGTACTTTCTAACGCTTTTAGTAATTGTCTAAATAAAAACATATCGACCATTGAAAACTCATCGATAATTATATATTCTAACGGTAATTTATTTTTTTCATCATAACGAGCTTGCCCACTAGTTTGTTTGATTCCTAACAAAGAATGAATCGTTTTAGCCGGATAACCGGTAGATTCCATCATTCGATAACTAGCTCGTCCAGTTGGCGCAACTAAAGCTATCTTATCTATTAATTGATCTTGATCTAAGTTGTTATAAATGGTGTTAGATAAACTATATACTAACCCATTAATAATCGTAGTTTTACCAGTACCTGGTCCTCCGGTAATAATACTAACCGGTTGACTTAAGGCCATTTCTAATGCTTTTTTTTGCAGTGGTGCTAAATTAATATTATGATTAGCACTAAACTCACTTATTACATCTTTAAAGTCTTTACTAACAGGTGCACTCATATGTTTTAAACGAAACTGCACTTGGTCAGTAATATATGCTTCACAATTAATAAAACTAGTTAGTTGAATAAAACTATTAAAGCGAGTTATGAGGTTATCTTTTTCCATACTATCTAAAGTATCAATAATCAATTCATCAACAATATTATATTGTTTTGTAACTTGATTGTGTAATAGTTCATTACTAATATAACTATCTCCTGTTTTAAAACAATACTCGACAATAGCATTAGTAATAACATTACTTAACCGCAAGTATGAATAATGATCTTCATTAAATCCACAATATAAACGATCAGCTAAGTTAAAACTAATTTTTTCATCACTAAAATAATCTAGTAAACGATAAGGATTGTTTTTTAAATCAACAATCGGATCTTCCCAATGTTGGATTAATTGATAAATGCGATTAACCATTAAAGGCGAAACATCAAATGGTTGTAATGTTTGGGCTAAAACGTTAGCTAAATCATTTTTTTGGATAACGTTTTTAATTTCCGCACAAGCATTTTTACTCAACCCTTCCACCTCGTGGATCGCTTCAGGATCTTGTTTTAAAATTTCAATTGTTTTATCACCAAAGTGCTGATAGATTTTTCTGGCACTGCTTTTCCCTACACCGGAAAATAAATCTGATGATAGGTAATTAATAATGCCATTTTCATTATCATCAATATATTCTTTAACACTACTTACCAATAAAAATGGACCGTATGAGGGATCTTCATCAATTTCCCCACTAAATTCATAAGTTCGATGTTCAACTACACTAAAATAACCTTTAACTGATAAGTTACCTGAATTATTTTTAACTCGGGCAATGGTATAACCATTGTCTTGGTTATGAAATACAATCTTAATTACTTTAGCGTTGAACTGTTCCATATTTATCCTTTAATTTGATTTAGTGTGTCAATAAATTCTTGAGGAGGCTTAGCCTCAAATTCCATATGTTCACCACTACGTGGATGAATAAACCCTAATTTGTAAGCATGTAATGCTTGACCTTTAGTATCAATAGTTGGTTTTATTCCATACAAAGGATCACCAACTAAGGGGTAGTTAATAAAATCAAAATGAACCCTAATTTGGTGGGTACGACCTGTAAGCAAGTTACAACTAACTAAAGTATAATGATCATAACGTTCTAATACTTTAAAGTTAGTTTGCGCTTCTTTTGAGTTTTTAGCCACTACTGCCATTTTAACTCGATCGCGGGGATCACGACCAATTGGGGCGATGATCTCCCCTTCATCTTCTTCAATCTCACCATGAACAATTGCTAAGTATTGTCTAAATAATGTTTTGTCACTTAATTGATTAGCTAATGCTTCATGAGTTTCATTATTTTTACAAATAACCAATAAACCACTAGTATCTTTATCAATTCGGTGTACAATTCCTGGTCTAAATTCACCATTAATATCACTTAGTTTGTTACTATAAGCTAAAAGTCCATTAACAAGAGTATCTTGATAATGTCCTGGAGCTGGATGGACCACTAAGCCACTTGGTTTATTAATAACGAGTAAATCGACATCTTCATAAACAATATCTAAATCCATTGGTTGGGGAATGATGTTAGTATTATCAACTACATCTAATTGTTTAACTTCAATCTCATCACCATCAGCAACACTGTAATTAGTTTTTACAACTTCACCATTAACTAATACTAATTCATCTTTAATTAGTTTTTGAATTAAAGAACGTGATTTATCTAATTTTTTGGCTAAAAATTTATCAATGCGTTCTCCGCCATGTTCAACAATTATTTTTGCCATACTCCCCGTTTCACCATATCAATCAATAGTAACATCGCACCGATAAAAATAAATATATCAGCTAAGTTACAAACAAAATAATTAACATCTAAATAATCAACAACATATCCCCATACTAAACGGTCAATGATATTCCCTATCGCTCCAACTAAGATTAACATCCAACAAAACTTTTCAATATTACTATCAGCTTTAATAAAGGCATAACCAATTAATCCACTAAGTGCTAGCGTCATAACTAATATTAAAATAGGTTTGGTAGCTAAAATCCCAAAACTTATTCCTGGATTTTTCACAAAATGTAGTGATAAAAATCCGGGAATGACATTAAACGACGGTTGGCAATATTTTACTAATAATTTAATAACTTGATCTAATGCGATTAAACCGATACATAAGCTTATGAAAAATAAATTCTTTTTCATTTTATACGCTCCGACGTCGTTTAATGTATTTTAAGTATTTACGTTCTTTACGTTTCGCTTTTTTATAAAGAATTTTTAAAACCAACCATAAAACTACAAAAAATAATGTAATATATAACCATTTAAAATTGATTTTAAATGAGAAGATTTTCTTAGTAAGCCCATCAATAATACGGGAAGAAATCGCTTTTGCTTCCGGATTAACTTCGACTTCATAATATTGAACTGAACCATCTTTTTTAGTTATTTCAAACTGATAAATACGTTCACTACCTTCTAGATTAACAGTATAACGATCATTAGCCTGTTTAATTGCTTTTAATCGTCCTCCAGGAACTCCATATTTAACTCCTTTAATCGCAGCTAAATCTTGGGGAATAAAATCAATTGTATTTCCAGCTAAACGAAAGACGTCTTGAGTTGGGATCACATAATCTTCTACTACTTTAGTATATCCACAATTATCAACATCTAAATTAATAACTTCTGTTTCAACTCCTGTTTCTAAGTTACGATTGACAATAATCGTATATAACTTAGGGTTATTAGGGAAGACAAACTCATATACATTATCCGTAATTGTTGTTGCTTTGATAATACGTGATGTCGTTGTATCAGTAATAATAATTTCTTTACTTGATAAATCATCCTGATCAAAGGTCAATTTATATTGCACCATTGAACATACATTATTATCAACCACTTTTTGATTACGATCTGTATAAATCTCACTAGCATTAATAGGACCTATAAGTAGTATAAATAAACTCAAAACACTAATGATTTTTTTAAACATTTTCACTCCAATTATTAATAATTTCTATACATGTTGGACATACATGCGCTTGGTTACCATCTTCTTCTACTACTACACTTAAATCATCTTGACATACACATTGACGACAACGATCACATTGCGGATCTGTTAATGGAATTATTTTGACATTACCACAATTATGGTTAGTTGCATTAGCATCAACATCATTCACTTTAATAGCATGGACAATACATAAAACCTGTGGTTGGTTAACAATATCAATTACTTGCTTAAATGTTTCATTGCTAGGTGTATAAACAACATCAGCTTTTAATGATGAACCAATGGCTTTCACCATTTTCCCAGTATTTTCATCCATCACTTCTTGTTTTCGCAATACATCTAACTCTTTATTAATTGCTTCACGAATTGTTAAGAAGTTAGTATATACTTCAACTAAACTCATATCACCTAATTGGTAATCTTGCCACTCGTCATGAAGCTGGAAGTCTTTAAAGAAGACAACTTCATCTTTAAAAGCTAGGTAAGCTTCATAAGTAGTATGCGGAATAATTGGTGATAATAATGTTAATAATTGCTCTAAGTGGTAATATAAAACTGTTTGGACTTGACGACGACGTTTAGCATCAGCACTACTTACATAAATAACATCTTTAATAAAGTCTAAATAGAATCCACTAAGTAAGCGAGTTATATAATTCATTACCACTTCTAAGACATTAACAAAGTTAAATTGTTCATAACTGTTTATTATCTCTTTAGTTAATGCTTCTAAATTAATTAACATAAATTGATCAACTTGTTCTAAGTCATTAAAATCAATTACCATTGACTCATTAAAATCACTAACATTTCCTAACATGAAACGTATAGTGTTTCTGATTTTACGATAACTCTCTCCAACTTGGTCTAATAATTCTTCAGTTAAGTTAACATCTTGTTGGTAGTTAACACTACTAACCCACATTCTTAAAATATCACGGCCACGTTGATTAATAATTTGGGCTGGTTCGATTGTGTTACCCAAACTCTTGGACATCTTATTACCTTTACCATCCATAACAAAACCGTGTGATAGTAACGTTTTATAAGGTGCAATCCCTTTATAGGCAACACTTGTAATTAAACTTGAGTTAAACCAACCACGGTATTGGTCGCTACCTTCCATATATAAATCTGATTGTTTCACACCATAACGTTTTTCCATCACGCTAACATGTGAACTTCCAGAGTCAAACCATACATCCATAATATCCATTTCTTTTCTAAAGATATTATTTGGACTATGTTCATTAGTATAACCTTCAGGTAGTAATTCACTAGCTTCTTTTTCAAACCAAATATTACTTCCATATTCTAAGAATAAGTTACCAACATGTTCGATAATTTCAGGATCAACAATTGGTGTATCATCTTCGGCATAGAAAATTGGAATTGGCACTCCCCATTTACGTTGACGAGAAATACACCACTCACTACGATTATCTAACATGTTATATAAACGCACACGTCCCCAATCAGAAACGAATTCAGTTTTATTAATGTTATCTAGTAAGTCTTGTTTGATTGGTTCAATATTACAGAACCATTGTTTAGTGGCACGATAAAAAACTGGTTTTTTAGTACGCCAATCATGAGGGTATGAGTGGGTAATAAAATTTAGGTTGATTAAATGACCACTTGCTTCTAAAGCTTGTGTCACTTCTTTGTTGGCATCATCATAAAATAAACCTGCAAACTGACCAGCTTCACTAGTCATTACCCCTTTTTCGTCAACGACACAAGTAACTGGAATATTATATTTTTTCCCAACTAAAAAGTCATCCTCACCATGACCTGGTGCGGTATGTACACAACCAGTACCACTTTCAACTGTTACGTGATCACCTAACATAATGATTTTTTCTTCATTAGTAATTGGGTGTAATACTTTTTGATTTTCTAATTCACTACCTTTAAAAGTTGTAATTGTTTGATACTCATCAATTCCTACTTGTTCAACAAAACTAGCAACTAACTCATGAGCAATAACATAATTTTTATTACCGACTTTAATTACATCATAATCAAAATCAGGACCAACACTAATTCCTTCGTTAGCTGGAATTGTCCAAGGTGTGGTTGTCCAAATCACCACTTGTGTATTTTTGTTAGAATCACTTACTAGATCAAAACCAACATAAATTGCAGGTGATTTTACATCTTTATACTCAATCTCAGCATCAGCTAATGCACTTTTAGATGACCAAGACCAATAAACAGGTTTTAATCCTTGATAGATTAAATCTCGTTTCACCATACCGTTAAATACTTCAATTTGCCCTTGTTCAAATTCATGATATAAAGTTAAATAATCATCGTTAGGATCAGCCATTAATCCTAATTGGAAGAATTGCTCTTTTTGAATACGGACTTGTTCAAGAGCATACTTCTCACATTCTTCACGTAATTTTGCTGTATCAAAATCATCAGCATTCTTTTTCATCTTTTTAAGCATGGCATTTTCAATTGGTAGACCATGCGTATCCCAACCAAAAGTAATTGGTGCATAATATCCATTCATATTTTTACTACGGATAATAATATCTTTAATTACTTTATTCAACGCATGCCCGGTATGAATACTTCCATTAGCATAAGGTGGACCATCATGCAAATAAAATGGAGTTTTACCTTCATTCATGCTTAAACGCTTATGATAATAGTCATTTTCATACCAAGTTTCTTGCCACTTTGGCTCATTAGTACTAAGTCCAGCTTTCATACTAAAACTAGTTTGTGGCATATTTAAAGTTGACTTAATCTTCATCTTACTCCTTATTTAAAAACGAAACTCCTAATTGCTTAGGAGTTAAAAATATTAATCATTTTGATTACCATCGTCAAAGTAGTATTTCTCTGAACCAAACATTATAATGTCGCGACTAATTTTACATCTTACACCGCCACTAATAGCAATCGCTCCATTTAATTGAGCCAATAAAAGTTCAATATCTTCTGGACGCAGTTTTTCACAATTAACAATACATAAGTAACTGTTTTTTAATGAATCAATAATAACGTTTGCCATATTTGGTGTCGTTGGTTTATAAACACGAACAATTGTATATTCACGATCGTATCCTTCTTGTGTTGCAAAGATATCTTCTTCTTCCATTAGACGTTCGTTTCCAATTACATCTAATTCTGCAGTACGATCATCTAAGATTTGTGTATCATCTGCAAATAATCCTTTTACTTTATCAAACATATTTTCCTCCTAAAAGAAATCAGGGTAATCAGCACGTGGTTCTTCAGCACTTACTACACTGACACTTTCATCTTTTTCGACTTTTTTGTCATTTGTTTTTTTCTCTTCAACTTTAAGTTCGTCTTTTTTATTTTGGTCTGTAAATGGTGTAATTTCATCAAATCCAAAATTCATTGAACTACTACTTGGTTTATTAGTTGCAAAGTCTACACCATCAACAATATTATCGATAATATCTAAAATATCATTATTAACAGTAGTCATGACATGGTCTTTAATTACTTGTGGTTCTTTAGATGTTAGCACAACTGTTGCTCGTACTTCATCATCTAAACTATCATCTATAATCCATCCAAAAATAACTAATAAATCATTTTCACTACTACCTAAGTTAGCTACTAAGGCTGCCGCTTGATCTGCTTTTTTGATTTTTACACTTTGACGTGGTGCACTAATCCCAATAATTGCATATTCAGCTTGATCAATTGCATCACCTTCAAAAACATATGAATGAATTGCATTATTAACCGCATCAATTATATTATTTTCACCACGACCTGTTCCAATAGACATTAATGCCGAACCTTTTTCTCTAAACACAGTACAAATGTCAGCATAGTCTAAATTAATAAATCCTGGGCGCGTCGCAATTTCATAGACTCCTTTGATACCATCAATTAAAGCTTTATCTACATCATCATTGGCTTGTTTTAAAGTTGATCCTGATTTACTAGCTGCCATTGCTGCTGTATCAACTAAAATTGTTGAATCAATTTGTTCTGTTACTTGAGTAAAGATTGTATTTAATTGTTCTGTACTTAACTCATCACGATATGGAGCAATCGTAAATCCTATTGATAATACTTTTTCTTCTCGCGCAACACGACCAATTTCTAATAGGCCAACTTGTCCTGTTCCTCCAGATAAACTACCAACAATAAAGACAATGTGATATCCAGCAATTAATTCTTTAAAACGATCATGTTCTTGACGAAAACTCTCAATTACTTTAGTATTACTGTTCGGATTAGAAGCATTATAACCACTACCATTACCGTGTAATAATTCTGCTCCAACTAATATTTTCTCATCACATTTAATCTGACTTAAACGTCCATCATCAGTATCAATAGCTACTAATTTAACATCATTTAATGTCTGGTCATACATACGATTTACTACATTACAACCGCATCCCCCGACACCAATTACCATTAATTTTAAATCGCCAAAATTAACATTTTCACCAAAGCTATCGATAAAGTCATCAGTTTCTATATTAATTTCAACCACTCCATGATCTTCCTCATCAACAATTGTTACTTCACCTAACTCTTGAGAAAATTGAACTGTATCTAAAGTTTTAAAATCACCAACCGTAGTTTCAGTAACATCGCTAGTAGCACTTGTAGGTGCTTGGCTAGCCATATCATATAAATCTTGCGTATCTAATTCTTTATCAAAACTAGTTGTTTGTGTAGATTCAAACTCAGTATCTAGCTGTCCAACAACTTCATCAACAATTTTATCAACTACAACCGTTTCTTCTTTACTCTCTACAATATGATTTACAGTTGGCTCTAAAGCGGGAATACTATTAATCATAGCTTCTAAACTTTCTTTATCTTCATTGATTTGAGTATTGAAATTAACTGTCTCAAATTGATCATCAAAATCGATTTCTTCCAATTCGCCTGTATCATTAGCAGCAATTTGTAATGTTTGGTCAATATCAGATAATTCTTCAGTATCTAAATTAATTTCAAAATTGTTATCAATCATTTCTTCTTTTATTTCTTCATCGAATAAATTAAATGTTTGTTGTTTCATCTTATCTCCCAATTACGGTAAGTGACAATATCTTGCATGACAAGCATCGCTTTTAACTTACTAATTTCTAGAATAGCTAACTGGTCAGGGTTGCAAATTCCTGGTGTAAACGTTTGCTCTGTGACTTTAAATGGAGTTACTTGTAAATCAATTGTCTGTGTTAATAATTCTGCCAATTCTTGACTATCATATCCATTAACGATTAGTTGAAAGTCATTGATATGGTAGTGACCTTTTCTTAACTCTTTATAGAAATATTCAAAATAATTAACCAATACATTTCTAAAGACATTAGTAGCTTCATTATAGCTTATTTGATCATTTATCATCAATTCATCACGCTGCTGAGCGAAGACAAAGTGTTGTTTTAGAAAAAATACAGCTTGTTGAGCTAAGTCTTGTTCATAACTTTCAGCTAAGTTATCAAATGTATTGTTAAAGAAATTAACTAACCCAATTGCAGTACAAATAGTTTGAACAGAGTGGTCATTATTTACATAGAATTTAGTATCTTTTCTTCCCACTTCAATAATTCCTGAGTTTTGTGGAATACGTAAAAATTTCTTAAAGACATAGTCAGTATCATAAATCGCACGAATATTATATGGTGTATCTTTAAATATAGTTTCAAAAATTTGAATTAATCCTGTTGATACATAATGGTGTGAACCAATTACTTTAAAGTTATCAACTACAATTTGGTCCAATGGTTTTTTAATCTCACGTCCGCCAACTTGATAACCTTCAGTTAAAAAACCTGTATATGTTTTACCTTCGACCGCACTACTGCGACTAAAGGCATCTTTATCAATCTTCTTCAGATCTTCCATATTAATGGCATGTTTGTTGGGAACATTAACAGTAATATTCATCACACGTGCTTCTGCAGTTAATGCTCCACGTACACCTTCTTTAGTTCCATCTACTAATATATAAATGTTATTTCCGACTTCAGGAAATTTTGGTTTAATTGCTTGCAAAACTTGCTGTACACGTGATTTAATATTAGCAATTGTCATATCATCTTGGATTGCTAATAAATCCCAAGCTCCGATTTGTTTATCATAAACTAGATTTAATTGTTTATTGGATACTCCAAACACTAAAATACTCAATTCATAGTTTTGATAACTAAGAACTATTGTCGTTTTCATGATACTCCTATTCTCTTGTATTATACTAAATTTTATGCTAGTTTTCTAGGAATTTTACCGCGCAACTTGTGAAATTTGGCCCATTTGTGACAAATGCGAAATGCCCATGATTAGCGACATGAATTAACTGGGCATTTTGCATTCTTGCTTCCATCGTCATCCCATCCATAAGTGGAGTTTGATCATCATCATCACCCCAATATAATAAAACTTCTTGATTAATGTTATCAAGCAATGGCGTTAAATCTTCATTAACTGTATTAATTAACACTTGTTTCATCATGGGACTAGCTTGACGATAATCAGGACTTCCACTATTAGTAATTAAATCTTTGTGCCATTGACAAAAGATTGGCGTTTTTGTCAGTAATTTCATAAATTTATAATGATATTCACTTAGTTTTTGGCGCCAAGTCTTTTTGGGTTTGATTCCTGCAGCTCCAGTTAAGACAATTTTATTAATATGGTCTTGATCTTGATTTGCTAGAATAATTGAAATTCGTCCCCCAAACGAGTGCGCAACTAAATTATATTCATTAATCTCTAATTCTTTAATAAACGCTAAAACATAATTAGCATAATCATAAATTGTGTACGGAAAATTAGGCTCTTCACTTTTACCAAATCCTGGTAAATCTAGGGCAAAGATATGAAAATTTTTATTTAATTTTTCAATTAAAGGCATAAAACACTGATAACTTTGTCCCCACCCATGTAACATAATAACCACAGGTTTTTGTTGATTTTGATTATCAAAGTAATTTAGGACTATATCATTAATCTTGATTTTATTTTCCATAACTTCTCCCGCGAATAATTTTGATGATACTGGTAATAATCAGTTCAAGCAAGCTAATAAAGACAATCAAGGCGCTAGCTGGTAAATCAAATAGATAACTAGCCATAATTCCACCTTCAAAACTAATAATTGCCATCACAATTGCCATCAATACAACTTGTTTTAAATTACGACTAACCAAACTTGCACTAACAATTGGTAGTGCTAACATTGTTGCAACCAATAATACTCCGACCACTTTGACAGCTAGTGCAATCATTACACTAATTAAGATTGTCGTAAAGTATTTATAAAAAGTGATGTTGATGCCTCGCAGCTTAGCACTAACCTCATCAACAAATACTAAAATAATAGTACGCCATTTTACTAATAGTAAACTAATTACCATAATTGATAAACAAGCAATAATCATTACGTCTTGAGCACTAATACTATTGATATTACCAAACAAAATATTAAATAAATTAGCTCCATATTTTTTCGTTAAACTTAAAAAAATCATTACTAAACTAATTGCGATTGAGTGAGTAATTAACAAACTGATTTCTTGATTAACTTTAATTTTATCGATTAAAAATTGAATAAAGATTGCACCAATAATGGTAAAAATAATTATCATCCAGAAATTATTCACGACTAGATTACTCACGATACTACTAATAAATACCCCAAAACTAGCACCTGTTAAACTAATTTGCCCGATAGTATCAGATAAGAAAATTATTTTTCTCAAATACACAATTACACCTACAATCGGCAAACAAATCCCTAAGATCAAACCAACAATCATGGCAAATTGCATAAAGTTATAACTAAACATATTAACAATATTGGCAGTGTTCATTACAAATCACCTCCAACTTCATCGTATCAAGATTAAAGATTTTATTAACTTTACAACTAATCTCATCTAAGTAGTGACTAATCATAATAATCCCAATCCCAGATTGATGCAACTTACTTAATAATAAAAATAATTGTTGACGTGAATGAAAATCTAAACCAGTATTCGGTTCATCTAAAATCAAATAATTAAGACCACTACTTAAAGTTTTTACGATATTAATCATTTGTCTTTGACCACCTGATAAGGCATTAACGTCTTTGCTAAGTAAGTGCGTGATATCTAAATGTTTTGCTAATTTATTCAATTCTCGTTTCGTTAAATATAATAATAAATATTCTCTGACACTAATTGGTAAACAAATCGGCTCATGATTAAGTTGAGCGACATAACCAATTTTATGCACTTTTAATTGGCTAGCAATCGGGCTATCATCAACTAAAATACTTCCTTCATATGGAATTTGTTGTAAAATTGCTTTTAATAGTGTTGTTTTCCCACTACCATTAGGACCGGTAATTACTAAAAAATCATCTTGATTAATATCAAGATTTAAATTAGCAATTACTTGTTGCTGATCATATTTACAACTAAGGTCCTTAATTTGTATCATACCTATCCTTTTATTTGACTTTTTGAAATTGTTCTAAATTACTTGTTAAACCAGCAAGATAGCTATCAAAATTCTCTACTTGTAATAACGTGTCTAATGTTGCGACATTAACACCCGTTTCATGTTTAATCGTATCAACGATTTGAATATGACTATTATACTCAAAACAATAAATTGTAGTGATGGCGTTAGCTTTAATCATTGTCACTAAATTAGCAATATCTTGACTACTTGGTTCTTGTTCTTCATTTTTACCATAGATGTTTATAACATTAAAATTATAATCTAATTGTAAGTAAGCTAAGCCATCGTGATCGACTATAATTGGTGCTTGATTATTATTATCGCTAACAGTTTGATACTGATTAGATAAATCACTAAGTGAGTTATAATTGTTTTGGTAATTAATATTTACACCAATGTCATTACTAACATTATTATTGATAATGTCCATCACTAACATAGATGCTAGTGGTGATAACCAGAAGTGCGGATCATTAGCATCAAAGTTTTGGTTATCTTTTAGAAAACTACTCATTTCAATAATTTTTAAACTACTAGGAGCATTGGCTTTAATCGTTTTAACAAATGGTTCACTAGCTTCGCCTACACATAGAAAATACTTGGCACGATATACTCGCGCTAATTCTTTGGCACTTGGTTCATAGTGGTGATAATCGCTACCTTGAGGAATAATACTACTTACACTAACTTCCTCCTTAACCGCTGCTTTAGCTATTACACTAAGCGGATTAGTCGTGGTCATAATATCAACATTTGCTTCATTCTGGCATCCACTAGCAATCACTACTACCGCTATCATCATTAAGAAAAACTTTTTCATAATGCTCCTTTTTACACGCAAACGAAGAAGAATATTATTCTCCTTCGTTTAAGGTATAAATCATTAATTTGTCAAGACTTTGTTCTTGAGCGATAACTTTAATTCGACCTGTTTTGTCGATATAAACATTTGTTGGTGTACCGTTCACCTTAAAACGGTGTAATAGATCATTATTTACATCAATGTAGACAGGGAAATCAAAGTTCTGACTTTTTATATATTCTTTGATTTGTTCTATATTAGTGCGATCACTTTTATAAACAACAAAAATCGGAATAATAATTGTATCTTCATTTAGTGCACTGAATAATTTAGGAAAAGTTTCTCGTTCTGCGATACAATCTGGACACCAATCTGTTCCTAAGTTAAGATAAATGTTTTTCTTACCTTTAACTAAATCATATAACTTAACTTTTTCTCCACTCGGTGTATATAATGTTACATTAGGAATTGTATCTCCTACTCCATATCCTGGACGAACTTTAACATCACTACACCCTTTACCGACTTCACAAACTCCTTGATTGCTTTCCCAGAAGCTAGCAATTTTTTTCTTTTCTAAATAATCATAGTATGTCACACCAAAAACAGATACAACAACTAATGCTAGAATTAAATATTTTGATCGCATTTTACTTAACTCCCAATGTAATATGTTTTTTGTTATCATCAACACCGATGATAACAACATCAATACTGTCACCTATTTGTTTTTGTTGTAAACGTACTTTAGTTTCTTCTTCTACCATTCTAAATGGAATTAATCCAGTGATATCGTATTGACCTTCCAAGTCAACAAATGCACCAAAATCTACTACATTACGAATAATCCCTTTCACTTGATCAGGGCATTTGCCTTGTTCAAAATCACTTTTAATTTTTATAAAAGGATCTTCTAATAAAGCTTTAACACTACATACTAAAGTATCATCTGTTTTGCTAATAACTTGAACTTTAGTATCAGCATTAACGAATCCATTAACATTTTTTTCACTAACATGAACATTATGGCTAATTTCTGCAAACGGAACAAAAATACGCACATCTTTAATCGCTTCAATTCCAGCTCTATTTAACTCAAAATCACCTAAAGTAATTTCATCTCCAATATTGTATGAACTAATTAGTCCTTGACGATTGGCAAGAACAATGTTTTTGCGAGACATTTCTATATAAGGTGCACCTGTTTTTAAGTTTTTATTAATACCAACTACTTCAAAATCAAGAGTTTGCCCTACATAACTTTCGAAATCTTTGTAAGGTGGACAATCTATACGATATTGTAATACATTATAAAGAGTACCATCTACATCAATTTGGAAGAATGGTTCTTTATAAGAAACAACTTTGGCTTCTAACACTTCACCGACATTGAACTCACGAGTTGGTTTTTTCTCAACTGGACGTTTTGTTGGTGTTGAAGGTTTTTTAGTGTTGTTACGGCGCGCATTTAAACGACGAACACTACCAAATAATCCTTCATCTGCTACACGATAAATTTTAACTTCAACTTGATCATTAACGCTAAGTGGGGTATCTACTTCTTTTTTCGGCACAACCACTTCTTGGGCATTATCAATTGACTCAGCGATATATTCATCACCTTTGTCAGCAAGAATTACAACAGTTGTAACATCTCCACTTCCTAACACATCAATACTCATTCCCCAAGCTTCTAAGGGTTCTTTTTTTTTAGTAACTGTTTTTTTCTCAGTAACTTTTTTGGCAGGTTGTTTTTTCTCAACTGTTTTTTCTGTAGTTTTTTTATTAGTTGTGCTTACTTCACTAACATTAGCTTCATTATCATTTTGCTTTTCATTGTTATTTATTTTCATAAATAAACTCTTAATTTTATCTAACATTAAACTCCTCCCGCTTATAAAAACGGTACAATTTGTTTTTTACGAGATAATACTCCTGGTAAGAAAGCCTGATTATCTATTACTTCTAAATTAAATTTTTTAGCAAATTTATCTTCATCACCAATAATTAACGCTGTACTATCAGCATTAATAATATCAGTAATTAAAAAGATACATTGGCTAAGACCTTCATCAGCTTTTTTCGCATTCAATGCAGCAACTATTTCATCCTTATTTTGCAATACTTCATCAACACTTACGGTATTTACTTGACTTACATTAATTTGACCATCTTGCGTGTCAAACGTCTTGTTATCAATACCGATTAACTCGCTTGCACTATACATGCTTAAGTCTGTTCCGGCTTTTAACATCGCCATTCCATATTTATTAACATCTAATCCAGCAATACTTGCTAATTCTAAACACACTTCTTGATCAACAGGTGTACAAGTAGGTGATTGAAATAGTAATGAATCTGAAACAATCGCACTACACAATAATGTGGCAATTACTTTATTTGGAACAAAACCACTTGCCTTCATCATATTATAAATGATTGTTGCACTACAACCAAGCGGTTGTAAATTCATCATTAATGGTTGACTTGTGTGAAAGTTGTCAACTCGATGGTGGTCGATAACCTCTAAAATTTGTGCTTTTTCAATGTTTTCAACACTTTGATTAAACTCATTGTGATCAATCATAATCACAGGTTGATTGTCACTAACAGATTCAATCATTTTTGGCGCTTTTATTCCCAGATAATCGAAGACATATTTAGTTTCATTATTAATTTCTCCCAGACGGACAGCTTCTACATTTTCTCCAATTTCTTGCTTATACATCGCATAAGCTAAAGAAGAACAGATAGTGTCCGTATCAGGATTTTTATGACCAAATACTAAAACATTTTCCATAAAACTCCTTCTAGCTATGATTATACCAAAAATTTAACAACTTGTATAGTTTTTGGAGTTTTTTGCGTATTCATAAACTTCTTCAACACTTAAACCTTGTAAAGGATTGTTTTCTTCATAATAAGGAACCAGATGAACATGGACATGTTTTATTTCTTGTCCTGCTAATTCACCATTATTATTGATAATTTTTAATCCATTAAAATTAAACATTGCTTGCATGATTCTAGCCACATGATTTACCTTTTTCATGAAATCAAAATTAAAATCACCTTCATAAATATAACATTGATGTTGTTTTGGCACAACTAATGTGTGCCCTGGATTTTCACTTTTAGGAAATAAATCTAAAAACGCAATAACATCATCATCTTCATAGATTGGAAAACAATCAATTTCATGATTAATAATTTTACAAAAAATACAATCGTTCATCTTACTCCTCACCAAATAATTGTTGTTGATCTTCTGCTTCTAGATGATCAAATGCACCAATTAATGTTAATGTTTCCACAGTTTTTTTCTTAATTTTTGTTCTAGCCTTAACATCTTCAACACTACTAAATGGTTTTTCTTCACGGGCATTAACAATTGATTCTGCCTCTTTATCACCTAAACTATCGATACAACAAAATGGCATAATTAAACCATCACCATTTTCATGCATCACAAAGCGACTAGCTTGACTTATTTCTAAACTAACCGGATAAAATTTAAAGCCACGCGCACACATTTCTTGAGCGATATATAACCCTTTCAGCTTTTTATCAATTAATTCATCACTTAAACCTTCAGAACGTTTTGATACCATTTTTTCTTGACGGTCTTTTTCTAATTGTTTAATTTTTAAGTTAATTTTATCAAACCCTTCCATCATCGCATACATTTCAAACTTATCAATACGTGATGAGAAGATCGCACTATAATAAGCTAATGGTTGATATACTTTATACCATCCGATTCTTAGCGCCATTAATACATACGCACTGGCATGCGCTTTCGGGAACATATATTCAATTTTTTTACAAGAATTAATATACCACATTGGAATATCATGCTCTTGCATTAAACTAACTTCTTCTGCAGTTAGCCCTTTCCCTTTACGGACATGTTCCATAATATCAAAGGCATCTTTACTAGCTAGTCCGTGTTGAATTAAATACACCATAATATCATCACGACACCCAATTACTTCAGAAATGCTACAAGTTCCTTTGTCAATTAAATCCTCAGCATTTCCTGCCCACACACCAGTTCCGTGTGATAATCCTGATACTTGGACTAAATCAGCATATGTTTTTGGTTTAGCTTTTCTTAATAAATCCATCGCCACTTTCGTTCCAAATTCTGGAAGTCCTAATGATCCTAAATCTTGATCGATTTCATGAATCAGATTTAAATGTTCATTAGATGTAAATAAACTTAACACTTTTTCATCAACAAAATTAACACTTACCGGATCAATATCCGTTAAATTCCATAATAAACGTAACATAGTCGGATCATCGTGTCCTAAGATATCTAGTTTTAAAACATTATCATGAATCGCATGAAAATCAAAGTGAGTGGTACGCCATTCACTTTCTTTTTTATCTGCTGGATATTGAATTGGCGTAAAATCATATACTGATAAATCTTGAGGGATTACAATAATTCCTCCCGGGTGTTGCCCTGTACTTTGTCGAGCTCCTTCACAATAAGTACCAAACACATTAGCTAAAGCTGCACTATATGGTTTTTTTGCTAAATTAAAATATGTTTTAACAGAATCTACAGCAGTTTTAGTTGCTAATGTTTTAATTGTTCCTGCTCTAAAGGCATGATTTTCATCAAACAATTCTGGATCATTAAAGGCTTTTTGGCCACGGACAAACTCATGAGCTTTAGCTTGGAAATCTCCAGAGAAGTTAAGATCAATATCAGGAACCTTATCTCCTTCAAACCCTAAGAATGTTTCAAACGGAATATCTTGCCCATCATGTTTTAAACTACATCCACATTTTGGGCAAGCTTCGTCTTTCGCATCATATCCACTCGCACAACTTCCATTAGTAATAAAACTAAAGTAATGACACTTAGGACAATAATAATGAGGGGCTAATGGATTAACCTCACTGATTCCCATCAAAAACGCCACAATTGAAGACCCAACACTTCCTCGACTACCAACTAAATAACCATTGTCATTTGAGTATTTAACTAACTTATAAGAAATATAATAAATTACACTATATCCATAACCAGTAATTGATTTTAATTCTTTTTGGATACGCGCTTCAACTTCACCCGGTAAATGCTTACCATATAATTCATGGGCACGGTTATAAACTAAGTTTGTAACCTTCTCATCAACACCATCTATTGTTGGTGTTGATAACCCTTCAGGAATAATTTGAATATCTTCAATTTGGTTTAATAATTGATTAACATTATCAATTACATAAGTTTTAGCATCATCTAAGAAGGCTAATTCATCTAACATCTCATCAGTTGTTTTATAGTATTGACCCATAATCATCTCATGATTATTTTCATACCATCTAGCAAATTTAGGTTGGGCTTTAATGTATCTTTCTTCTTGACTATAATCTTTGTTTTCAGAAAAGAATCCAAAGCTTGAAGCAAAGATCATCTCACGGGCTTGGGCTAAAAACTCTTCAGTAAAATATACATTACCAGAAACAACAACAGGCACTTGTTGTTGTTGACAAACTTTGATAATATTTTTTAGCATCGTTTTGATTGCTTCTTCATCTTTTAAAGTATGATTTTTGACTAATCCTAAATATTGTGATGGCGGATTAATCATCACATAATCAAATTGGTCAATTAAATTGCGTAGTTCCTGTTCACTTTTATTTAAATAGGCATCTATTATACTTCCTTCATTAAAAGCTCCACCAACATAAATTAAGTGGTCACGATTAGCTAACACCTCTTCTTCTTTAATACGTGGTGCTAATTTATAATATTTAGTTAAACTATTTGAAACGATTTCATAAAAAGGTGCTAGTCCTTTTTGGTCTTTAACATAAATGATATTTTTAAATCCACGATTATCAAAACTTTGATTAACTTCATTAATTGTTAGTAAATTATCAATCCCTTGTGCTTTTAATTGGATTAACATTTGTTCAAAGATTTTAGATAATTGATTAGCATCGTAATCAGCACGGTGATGCGCTGATTCATCAATCTTAACTCCATATAATTTCGATAACATACTAAGAGAGTGGTATGTACGATCTGGATTTAAAAATCTTGATAATTCTAAAGTATCAATAATTGGTTGATCAAATTTAATCCCTAATTCACGTTCATAGTTACGCGCCATTACTTGACGGTCAAATGTCGCATTATGCGCTACAAGCACACTACCATCACTCCACTTACGAAAATCTTGTAGGGCTTGCTTTAAACAAACACCAGTACTTAAATCTTCATCAGTAATACAAGTTAAATTAGAAATAAATTCACTTAGTGGCTCATCAATTTTAATAAATTGTTGGTATGTATCGATAATTTCGCCATTTTGATACATAACTGCCCCAATTTCAATCAATTTATTAAAATTGGCACTAAGCCCTGTTGTTTCGGTATCAAAGACACAGTATTTTGCGTCATCTAATTTAATATCAATTGGATTTTCTACAATTACCGGTTTACTACAAACATTGGCTTCAACCCCATAGATTATTTGTAATCCATATTGTTTTTTAATCCGATCACCTTGGACAAAAGCATGAAGTACATCATTATCAGTAATTGCTAATGCTTTATGTCCTAGGTGAGATACTAATTTGGCATAATCATCTAGACTACTAACTCCTGACAATTTTGAATACTTAGTGTGTAATTGCAATTCACTACGTTTATCGATAGCTTCATCACATCGATTCGTAAAAGGAGCTTGTTTTTCAACTATTTCAAAATAGTTGATTTCACAAACTTTTTCTCCTTTAGCATAACTATCTTCTTTAATATTTCCTTGAACTGTGGCAATCATCCCGTTTTTTACGATCGCTAAATGATTTTTAGAAATAGCTTTGTTACCAAAACAGCTACATTTAATTGCACTTTCACCATCAAATAGATAAAAACTTAGTAAATTGTATGGGTTTCCACGTTTAGATACTCCGGAACGAAGTTCTGGAGCATAAACTACTCCGGTTAAAGTTGCTTCTACTTCAGGGACAAACTCATCAAGCGCATCTTGAATATCCATTTGTGGATGCTTGGCTAAACTTCTTCCAAATGATGTAAATGTTTCATCTTTTTTCGGATTAACAATTTGCGGTTGTGGTTTTTTGCTTAAATCAACTTCTGGTTTAATTAATTTAATTTCCACATTACTAAGTCCCATTAAACCAAAAGCTTTATGCAAATATTTATTAACATTATCAAACATCATTAATGGAGAATTACTTTTAATTTCGATTACTTCACCATTGATATTTAAAGTTAATTCTTCACTAAACTCTTTTAAACGTAGATCATTTTTAAAACAATATTGTAAGTAATCTACATAGTAACTAGCTTGATAATCACTAACCTTAATTATTTCTGGTTCTTGAAATAAACGTAGTTTTACATCTTTAACATTAAGGTCATCAAAGATAGCTTGATAGATATTAGCATAATCTTTAATAGGCAAAATGCGCTGTGTTTGTAAAAATACATCCACAACGCTATTTAACTCATCAACCTCAATCCGACTAATATCCACTTGTTGAGGTTGTTCTAATATTATATTCCAATCATTTAATTGATTTTGGAATTGATTATTCATCTAACTCCTTATTAACATAACTGGTAATTGTCTCATAATCAGTATCTACATTAGCTTGTTTAACTAATGTTTTAAATAACTCTTCTTCTTTTGCACTTAGTTTAGTAGCAACACTAAAGTCTTTTAATAAAATATAAATACTAATTAAACTATGAACACGTACTACTTGATCTTCATCTTGTAATTGCTCAATTAAGTAATCTGTTAATTTTGGATCTAAACGATTAAAATATAAATAACTTTTTAAATCTAATAATAATGTGTTTTTATCTCCTAGACGTTTTTTTAATTCATCATAATAGATATCAACACCACTGATTCTAATACTCATGTAAACCTACCACTTCACCATCTAAACTAGTACGACGAGCACCAGTTATTTTTACATTATAGATTTTTCCAACCATTGATTCGTCACCTTTAACAATGACTAATTTATTATTTTGAGAATAACCTGATACATATGTATTATCTTTTTTACTCACACCTTCAATTAGTACTTGTAAAGTTTTACCAATTTGGTCTTCATTAGTTTTAACCATATATTTATCTACTAATTTATTTAATTCAGTTAAACGTTTTTGTTTTTCTTCAATACTTACATCATCTTGCATTTTACTAGCTGGTGTTCCTTCACGAGGCGAGTATATGAAAGTAAATGCTGAGTCAAATTGACAATATTCATATAAACTTAAAGTGTCTTCAAATTGCTCGTATGTTTCATTAGGATAACCAACAATAATATCGGTTGTAATACTTACATTGGGAATGCGTTTTAACTTGTCAAATAATGTTAAATATTGTTCACGAGAATAATTACGTCCCATGATTTTTAAAATCGCATCATTTCCTGATTGGACAGGTAAATGAATATGAGGAATAATGTTATCATATTCTTTTATAGCTTCGATCATATCATCATCAAAGTCCCAAGGATGAGATGTCATAAAACGAATACGCGGAATACCAATTTTTGCTACATCACGTAGTAAGTCACCCATTTTATAACTTCCATCATCTAAGTCTTTACCATAAGCATTAACGTTTTGTCCAAGTAATGTAACTTCTTGATAACCTTTATCTTTTAAATCTTGAATTTCCGCTAATACATCTTCTTTAAGACGCGAACGTTCTTTTCCGCGAGTATATGGCACTATACAATAAGTACAGAACTTATCGCATCCATAAATAATATTAACCCATGCTTTGTAAGTGTGTTCACGTACTTTAGGAAGTTCTTCAATAATTTCCCCTTCTTGACTCCACACTTCAATAACTTTTTGTTTATCAAAAATCGCATGTTTTAAAATTTCAGGCAAACGATGAATGTTGTGTGTTCCAAATACTACATCAATAAATTGATATTTAGTTAAAATTTTTTCCACAACACTTTCTTCTTGACTCATACATCCACACACCGCAAAGATTGTATCAGGATTTTGTTTTTTAAGATAACTTAAACGACCAATCTCTCCAAAGACTTTGTTTTCCGCATTCTCACGAATTGCACAAGTATTAAAAATAAGTAAGTTAGCTTGTTCCATATCCTCTGTTTGAGTATATCCTAATTCCGTTAAGATTCCACAAATCACCTCAGTATCATGGACATTCATTTGACAACCATATGTACGAATATAGAAGTATGAATGACTAGCTACTTCTTTTATTTTTTGATCATATTCTAAATCAGCATAAACTACTTTAACTTCTTCACGGCTACGTTTTTTACTAGCACGCATATCTGGTTTTTGAAAGTACTTGACATAATCTTTTGTTGATTTACTCATCTTTATCCTTTACTACAGTTTTCTTTGTATTGGTGATATAACGATTTTCTCGCAATACATTAACAACAATCCCTGTTGGTAAACTTAAATTAGTTTCAACTAATCGTTTTACTTCGTGAGCTACAGCTTTTAGTTGAGAATCTTTGACTTGGTTAGCAGTTACGATAATTCGTAATTCTTTTCCACCTTTTAAGGCGTATGCTTTATTAACACCCGTAACTGTAAGCGCTAATTCTTCTAATGCTTCTACTCGTTGAATAAATGCTTCATAAGTATCACTTCGCGCCCCCACTTGGCTAGCTGAAATACTATCAGCAATAATGGTAATAATTGAATAGACATTATCTACTTCTTCATCACCATGATGGGACATGATGGTATTAATTACTTCTTTAGGCTCATTAGCACGAGTCGCATAAGTAGCTCCTAAGTCAACATGCGATAGACCTAACTCTTCACTATCCACTTTCCCTACATCATGAAGTAAGGCACAGCGCGCTGCAAGTTTTCCATCTAAACCTAATTGATTAGCAATACTTCTGGCAATCTTAGCAACTTCAATGCTATGAGTATAAACATTTTGTCCATAACTTGTACGATAGTATAAACATCCAAGTTTTTCTACTAAGCTAATATGTATATCACTTAGATCAAACATATTAACAGCTTGTTTACCATTATCTAAAATATTGTCATTAATTTCTTCTTCGACTTTTTTGACTGTATCTTCAATTTCTGCTTGATTAATTCTTCCACTACTAATTAATCGTTCTAATGCGTTATAAGCAATAGCACGACGAACAGGATTGAATGATGAAATTAAAAATTGTCCTGGCGTTTCATCTATTAAAATATTAACACCTAATAAATTTTCTAATAAATTAATATTACGTCCATCACGACCAATTAATCTTCCTTTAATAGTTTCATCAGGAATTTTAACTACTTTACTAAATCCTTCGGTAACAGTTTCACCAGCTAAATTCTCCATTGCTGATAATAATATATCTGTTGCCATTTCTTTTTTATCTAATTGTAATTTATTATCAAAATAAGCAATTTCTTTACTTATTTCACTACGTTTTTCTGCTCGAACTTGATCTAGTACGATATTAACTGCTTGCTCTTCACCTAAATTAGCAATTTTGTATAAACGACGTCTAGCTTCTTCTTCAAGTTCTTGATGTTGTAGTTTTAAATTATATTGCTGAGTTTGTAATTCTTGTTTTTCATCACTAATCTCAGCTTTGATTTGAGCTAGTTTGGTTTGTTCAACATTAACATATTGATTAAAGGCTTGTTGTTCTTTAATCAATTCTTGTTGACTCGCTTCTAATTGACGTTTTTCGTTAGTCAACGTTTCACTTTGTTGATTTAATTGTGTAATGAATATATTTTTTTGATTAATTTCTTGTTCAAGTTGTTCATTTTTAATGTTTAATTGATTATTTAAATCAATAGTAGCTTGTTTTTGTTTTTTAACGCTACTGTATTTAACAAATAAAATAATTAGTAGGATTATAATAATTACTAAAATAATTAACAAAATTCCCATATTATCTCCTACGTAATTATTATAACACAATTAAGCTACTGATTCTAAATATTGGTTCTCGATCTTAGCAAATAATGCCTCATTTTCACACAATAAATTAATAACGTTATCGCGCCCTTGAGCTAGTTTCTCTTCTTCATAATAATACCAAGCTCCAGATTTCTTAATTACTCCATTTTCACTAGCTAAATCGACTAGTTCGCCAACTTTTGAGATTCCTGTTCCATAATAGATATCTAAACTTACTACTTTAAATGGTGGCGCTACTTTGTTTTTAACTATTTTAACTTTACTTCTAATTCCAATATTTTCTCCATCTTTTTTAATATATTCACTACGACGAATATCTAAACGTAATGTGGAATAGAATTTTAAGGCTTTCCCTCCACTAGTAGTTTCTGGATTTCCATAAATTACTCCGACTTTTTCACGTAATTGGTTAATAAAAATCACAATTACGTTATTTTGATTAATTGCTTTAGCCATTTTTCTAAGACCCTTAGACATTAATCGGGCTTGAGCACCAATTGTTTGGTCACTCATTTCACCCATCAATTCTACCTCAGGAACAAGGGCTGCGACCGAATCAACAACGATAATATCAATCATACCACTATTAACTAGCTTTTCCACAATTCCTAGCGCTTGTTCTCCACTATCAGGTTGTGATAATAACAAATTATTAACATCAACTCCTATGCCTTGAGCATAGCTTAAATCAATGGCATTTTCGGCATCAATAAAAGCTGCTTGTCCTCCTGCTTTTTGCACTTCGCGCACCGCATGAAGGGCTAAAGTCGTTTTACCACTAGATTCAGGACCATAAATTTCAATAATACGTCCTTTAGGTAAACCTCCAATACCGATTGCTTCATCAAGTAACATACTTCCTGTACTAATACTATCAATATTAGGTTCGACTTCATCACCTAAACGCATGATGACTTCTTCTCCATAATCTTTTTCTAAACTTTTAATTAATCTTTTAAATTCTTTTTGCATATTTCTCCTTTAC
>ERZ1034949.252-NODE-252-length-37509-cov-33.903268_pt1 | contig 37509 bp, 53 predicted proteins | sample MGYA00520590_ERZ1034949 | MGnify/ENA primary metagenome ERZ1034949 (study PRJEB33766, sample SAMN09781752) | gut metagenome | biome: gut microbiome | host: Homo sapiens | place: Madagascar | study: EMG produced TPA metagenomics assembly of the PRJNA485056 data...
ATATTTATATATATAGTTTTTCCTTCCCTTGGGAAAAAAACGAAAATTCTCGGTTTTTTCCCTCTGAACGGAACAGGGAAATTTCTCGGTTTTTTCCTTCCCTAAGGAAACGTAAACTCTCGGTTTTTTCCCTGTGCAGGGAAGGGAAAAGTTTCGTTTTTTTCCCTACAGAGGGAAGGGAAAGTTCCCGTTTTTTTCCCTCTACTTTTTACCGACATTTCCTTCATCAATCCAATAACCTCCATGCTCCCTTAAACGATTTCTTACTGTTTTTTCACTGACACCCATGTATTCAGACAGGCCTTTTACGGTTACATCGCCGTTAATTCCGCAGGCCTCAAAAGCAGTGTCAAGAGAAACCTGTCTCTCTTTTTTCAGCTCATCCTTTGTCTTTTTTCGTCCTAAATTCTTCTTCCAGGGTGGCTGTTCGCTGTCCGGTTGAATGTCCGAAAGAACACCAATTTTATCAATCTGATGCACAGGATAATCAAACCACACGTTTACGGGCGGAAACTTAGGGAACTCTCTGAGTGTGCCTTCGATACGCCATGCAGTCCTTGAATTAGCCACATTTTCAGCCGCCTTTGCCGCCATAAATGCCGTATTTTTATAAGTTTCGGCATCAAAGCTTTTTTTGCAGATTTCTATAAGCGCACTATGAGAGCACATATCGTCCTGTGATACTCTGTCCTCATAACCATGCTCACACAGGGCACCATAGCAGATCTTGCATATCGCCCTGTTCTTCTCCTGTGTCTTTAAAGCCTCCGGTATTTCAAGCTCTATAAGGTCAAGCATTGCATCGGGATCACGGGCAAACACACCGCTTCCCGAAGCTCTGTCCATGCTTCGCTTTCCGCCCTGTGCACCCTTCGAATGGTGATGGCAGTATATAACGGCACAGCCGAGCTCCGTACACACCTTATCGAACTGGTTGCAGAAATTAGCCATCTGGTCAGCACTGTTTTCGTCACCGGTTATGACCTTATAGATAGGGTCGATTATTATGGCTATATAATTCTTTTTTGAGGCACGCCTTATAAGCTTCGGAGCAAGCTTGTCCATAGGTATGGATTTGCCTCTTAAGTTCCATACATCAATATTTGCAAGGTTATTCGGCTCTAAGCCGAGTGCCGTATATACATCCTTAAAACGATGCAGACAGCTTGCCCTGTCAAGCTCCAGATTAACATACATAACCTTTCCCTGTGCACATTTAAAGCCAAGCCATTTCTTACCTTCGGCAATGGCACAGCACAGCTCGATAAGCGAAAAGGACTTTCCTGCCTTCGAAGGCCCGGCAATAAGCATCTTGTGTCCTTGTCTTAATACATTTTCGATAAGCGGCGGTGCAAGCTCCGGAAGATTATCCCAGACACCTGCCATGCTTTCCGGCTCCGGCAAGTCATCATTAATGCTCTCTATCCATTCCTTCCATTCGTTCCAGCCGCTTTTTCCTATATTGGTATCCATAAGATACTGCTTATTGCCGTTTCGCATTACGCCTGGCATACGGCTTAAACGTGACGGATTTCTGTTCTGGCTGTCTACCTTAAGGCCGTTTTTAAGGCATACGGAATAGAGATAGTCAACACGTTTTCTATACTCGTCATAATTCCCTGCATCTATTTTCACTATGGCATGAAGACTTTTTCCGCCGCTGTGAACCATACACGCAACAGGCAGCTCAAGCTCTCTTATAATGGCGTTCTGACGTTCAATATCCGTTTCATCGGATTCAACAAGCGCATAGCGGAAATCTGTTACATTTTCGTTTTTAACGCCCTTGCCGTCCAAAGGATTGAACCTTATCCATGCACCGGCATTCGGGTTGTAATCGCCTATTACGGCTCCTATATCTCCGTTGCATCTATTTAACTGTTCAATAAGTTCTCCTGCTGTACGGTCAAATGCGCCCTTATTTTTCGGTATATACCGTCCGTCCTTCTCCCAGCTTTCCGTAAGATAGCCTACGTTTTCGGAAGCCTCAAACAGCGTTTCGATATATGTGGTAAGCTGTTTAACCGGATCCCAGCTTTCGGGTATATGCACCTCTTTGTTTTCTATCCAGTTTTTATTTATTACAACCAGCTCATCAGCTCCGCCGATAGCGTCATTCCAGTCAAGCTCACAATCCTCTGCCGAATACGCCGTACTGTGCCAGCCCTGCTCCTTTGCCATCTGGACTATCGTTGCTCCGGTAACCGGCTTACTGTTTCCAAGAAAGCTGTTCCATTTCTTTTCACATTCTCCGTAATGGTATCTGCGGCTGTCTCCGGCACTCCAGTCCTCCCAGACGGAGCAAGCATAGCCTTCCTCCTTCAATGCCATGCCGACATTCAGCCATTCCTGGTAGCTGAGCTGTGCCGGATTTATATATTTAAGCAGATTTGCCAGATTAATATTTTCGGATGTCAAATAATCACCTCATTCGGGGCATATGCGCCCGGATTAATGCCGGACGGTATTCTCCAGCCGTTTCCGGCAATTCTGTCTATAAGGCTTTTTGCCGCCTCAAACTGCCATGTTCCGACGTGCTGAAAGCCTCTGTTTTCAAGAAAGCGTATCTGTCTGGGAGTTGTAAGACCTTCAGTTCTTCTTTTCTCAAGACGGTCTAATATTTTTGCGGCCTTGCCTGCATTATCTATCTCATCGGGCATTATGCCGAGCTTTTCAAGCGTCTGTATCTGTTTTTCCGACGGCGGCGACATTTCCCAGCCGAATGCAGGAACATAACCCGATAAATCCTCTGCCTGTATACTCATTTCAAACTGCAATGGATCGACAAGCTTACGCTTTCGGTTTTTCATTTCCTTCAACTGCTTGGCAAGTGATTCCTCACGCTGTGCAACGACATCACTTGCCGCTTTCTCCTCTGCCTCCTCAATATCCACCGGATATGCTGCGGCCTCGAGATTTTCAGTCATTTTTTTAGCGACCTCTTCATTCTCGCATATAAGGCTTGCAGGTCTGCAAAGCTCATGGCGTTCCGTATGCCACAAGAAATCAAGCAGAAGCAATTCCTTTTTGCCTTCGCAAAGCCTTGTTCCTCTTCCTACCATCTGGCTGTAAAGGCTTCTTACCTTTGTAGGTCTTAACACAACCACACAATCGACCGATGGGCAGTCCCAGCCCTCCGTAAGGAGCATGGAGTTACAAAGCACGTTGTATTTTCCTTCGTCAAAGTCCTTTAATATCTCTGCTCTGTCGGTGCTGTTGCCGTTTACCTCAGCGGCATTAAAGCCCTTTTCATTCAGAATATTTTTAAACTTCTGGCTTGTTGCAATCAGCGGAAGAAAAACAACCGTTTTGCGGTTAAGACAATATTTCGTCATTTCATCCGCTATCTGATATAAATACGGATCAAGCGCCGTATCTATATCGCTTGCTTTAAAATCTCCTGCCTGTGTGCTTACGCCTGTAAGATCTAATTTCAGCGGTATTGTAACCGCCTTGATTGGTGACAGATAGCCTTCCTTTATTGCCTTCGGAAGTGTATATTCATATGCCAGGCTTTCAAACACCGTACCGAGATTTTTCATATCGCCTCTGTCCGGTGTTGCCGTAACGCCGAGCACCTTTGCCTCGTTGAAATGCTCAAGCACTCTCTGATAGCTGTCCGATATGCAGTGGTGTGCCTCGTCAATTACAATGCTTTTAAAGAAATCGGCAGGAAACCTGTTCAGCCTCTTTTCACGCATAAGCGTCTGTACCGAACCGACCACAACCCTGTACCATGTTCCTATACAGGTTTCGTCTGCTTTTTCGGTGGCACATCTTAAGCCTGTTGCCGTTGCAAGCTTATCCGCAGCCTGCTCCAACAGCTCGCCTCTATGTGCAAGCACAAGCACACGCTCTCCGGCAAGCACCCTGTTTTCTATAATCTTACTGAAAACGATTGTTTTGCCGCAGCCTGTCGGAAGCACCAGCAGAGTTTTATGTATGCCATTTTCCCATTCCTTCAGAACAGCTTCCTTAGCCTGTTCCTGATATGGTCTTAATTCCATAACATAACCTCCTTAAAATCTTCCCGGAGTAAACTGGCTCTGCTGAACAGTATGGTTATCTTCTGCCGGTTCATAAAATCTGCGTACCTTATTGCTCTTTTTCTCGTTGCCATCATTGCCTATCCATGTATCAACATAAATCTTACAGCGTCCCTTTGCTCCCGTTACGGCATTCCAGTTCATTGTTATCTTTTCGCCCTTCTTTTTCTGTCCTATTGACGTAAAGAATGCCGAAAGCATTCCCTCGGTTTTTGTGTGGAGAAAAAGCTGGTGCTGTACAACTGCCGTACCTTCCGGTGTTTCTATGGATAAATATAAAATAGCTTTATTGCAAGCCGGCAGCTTTTCACTGCCATTGTGTCTTGCTCGCTTAAATTCCGTTACGGTAAAATCATAATCGCCTTCCGGCAGTAATATATATTCGGGAGCGTCCTTTTCAATGGCTGCATCCCAGCCTAATTCATATCCTATATTATCTGACATATTTCAATCCTCCTTAAAACGGTATTACATCTTTCCTGTTTTCCTTTATCTTTTCAAACACCTGCGGCCACAAGGCTATAAGCCAGCCTGTTACAAAATCCTCCGGATAATCGGCAACCGGCATGCTCCTTGGGAAATAGCCTCTCTGTGCAACAACCTCCTGTATTTCTTCGCTTGTTACATTGTTGGCCGACATTAAATCTCTTACCGCTTTCGGTATGCCGTTATCCTCAGCTATATTCTGTTTCTGCTGAATATTCTGTTCGGTCTTTTCCGGCTCCGGCATAAAATTCTTCTCCGGCATTTCCTGTTTTACGGAATTTGTATAAACAGGTGCGCTTTCCGTTCCGGGTATGAATGCCGCTATTTCCGCAAAATCAAAAGGCACCTCCGGCTTAAGTCCCCAGCGGTTCTTTGCGTCCCAGCATGGGTGGTGCTCGGTATACATTGTTCTCATGCCGCCCTGTGCCTTAAACTTCTTTCCTTTATCATCTGCCATTACGGCAAAGGTTTTATAATTGGCAAAAAGCACTGCGTCCGCCCATTCCTTTACCAGTGGCGAGGTCTGCGATGAGGTCTTTTTACCGAGCTTTAATTCATAGCGGTCATAAGCTCCGAGCTCATCGGGCTGTTCAAACTTACGCATTTGTGCATGGGCAGTAAGCACCACATTTATATCCTGCTCAATAACCTCTTCGAGAAGGTTAAGCAGCTTGCCGACCGCTTCCTTTACATACACATAGCCGTTGCCGTAGCCGAAATCCTCTATGCCTTTTTTGTTATGCGATGCACACACATCTTCTATACAAAGCTGTTCTGCCCAATCTATTGTGTCTATAACAAGCGTCTTACAAATGCCGGGTGTTGATTTTACATATTTTATTTCTTCAAGCAGCATGGAAAAGCTGGAAGGCTTTTTCAATCTTGCTACATCCATGCTTTTTGTACTGCCCTCCGTATCAATAAAAAGCGGATTCGGGAAATGAGCCGCAAATGTTGATTTTCCTATTCCTTCCGGACCGTAAATAACAACCTTCTGTGCACTATGTATTTTCCCTCTGATTATCTCCATCAGAATTCACCTGCTTTCCATTTAGGCATATCTGTTACAGGCTCCTTAAGAGCTTCTCCCACAACGCAGCCATCCTCGATAATTATGCTGCATTCATCTCCGGTGCTTACTCTTGTGGCTATTGCCTGCAAGCCTTCGCCTTCAAGCCATGTACCGAATTCCTTAAGTGTATCTGTATCCATCTGTTCAAGCTTGTCCAAAAGCACAAAGCCGCAGTCCGGATTAAGCTTTCTCACTATGGCAGTCGCAACCTTAAGCTGCTCCGAGCCGCTCATGTTGTCCCATTTATAACCGTTATATGTAAGCTCGCCATCTGCAACGGAAAGACCTTTAAGCGGAAGGTTTGCACTATTGAGCAGGTCATACTTTTCTTTACGGACGTTGTTAATTTCCGCTGTAAGCGTGTCATACTTTTCGAGGTATTGTTTTGCATCCTCCTCAGCTTTATCCTTATCGAGATTACAGCGTACCTTACGGTTAATGTTATCGATTTCGAGGATATTTCTTTCAAGCTCCTCTGTTGATTCATCCAAAAGGTCAAGAGCGTTCTGTCTTGCGACAGCCGCATTTTCTTCTGCCTCCAAAAGGCGTTTTTTCGCATTTTCAAAGGCACTCTTAGCCTCTTCAAACTCTCTTGCATAACGCTCTGCCTGCTCTCTTTTACGCTGATTTTCGCCGTTCTTTGCAAGTATTGACTGCTGCTGTTTTATAAGCTCCGAGGCCGATATAAGCTCCTTCGGCACATCGTCGTAATATTCAAGCTCATGTGCGTATTTTTTCTTCTGGTCACCTATGCGGCCTATTGCGGTACGCTCGTTATAAAGCGACTGCTCCTGTGTTTCAAGCTCATAAAGCTTATCTCCGACACCTATTATTCTAAGAAGTGTATTTGCCTTTTCCTTATTTGAGCTTTCCATAAATTTAGGAAGATTAAGGGCAAGCTGTTCAACAAATTCATTAAGAAGCTGCTGTCCGCTTTTATGGCCTTCAGGATCAATAACCCTGAGGTCGCTGTTTTTACCCTTGCGTTCTACAACAAGACCGTTTGACAATACAACATGAAGGCTCGGCGGAAGCACCGAGCCGGCTCTCTGCGGCTGTGAAGGTCTGTATTTATCACCGCCGAGTGCCCAGGCGATTGAATCCAGCACCGATGTTTTCCCCTGGCCGTTTTTTCCTCCGACTATGGTCAAGCCGTTTTCCGATGGTTCAAGCTTTACAGCTTTAACACGTTTTGTATTTTCAATTTCCAAACTGCTTATCTTTATACTCATTTGACAACGTCCTTTCGTTTTGCTATTATTACATTAGGTTTATTTTGTTTGCCGCTATTGGAATTGCCGTTCCGTAGCGGCTTATTTTCTTCTGAGCACTCCGTCATAGTTACCGTACCTTGCGGCTCCCCAGAGAAGCTCATCAAGTATTTTTTCTTTCTGTCTCTGCTTTTTGATTTCTATTTTTCTTAGTTCCTTAATCAACTCTTTTTCTTCCGGTGTCATATCTTCCTTATTCATCTTTTGCCACCTGTACAATTATCGTTCTCTGCTGTCGCTGTTCTGCATTCAGCTCATGCTCCAACCTATCCGCATAATGCTTTTCCGACACCAGCTCAAGCAGAAGAAGCAACACACCAAAGCCTATGTACACTATGCCGCCATTATCGCCGCTGTATATAAGACCGGCACCGAGCAGACACCAGAACATGGAGTTTCCGATGATGAACAACAGCTCGTTGTCCTTTTTAACTTTCATATGCCTTCACCTCCTCAACCTCGCTATCCATAACTGTACTTGCCAGCATTGCGATTTTTATTCTTAATGCCTCCGGAACCTTATTCTCGGCAATTCCGTCAAGCACTGCCACGCAAAAGCTGGTTATAATGCTTGCCGCATCTTCTTTGCTTTTTAACATTGCTTCATAGGCTGTCATTGTTTTTTCTCCTATCTTGTTATTATTTGTATCGCACTCCCGATGCCGTAACCAACTGCATATGCTGCCATTGCCCACAGCATAAGGAGTATTATTATTGCTGTCTTTCTCATTACCCTACAACCTTTTTGCTTTCCATTTTTGCAAGCTCACGCTTATGGCGTTTGATTACGTCATACACCGGATGATCTCCCGGAACGACTGCTCCGTCCTCCGGAGCAAGTCTGCCGTCTGCCATGTAGCAGACAACCTCGACTTCAACGCCTGTTTTTGGTAAGTACACTTTTTTCATTTCTTTTGCCTCCTCTTGATAAACTCAACTATGGCTGACGCCAATAAATACGCCAAAAAACTTATCATGAAATCTTTTAACAGTTGGAACACCTCCATTTTATTTTTTATTTGCATTTTCTTTAAATAACTCCTATACTTTAATTACAGGCTGTACCAAAGCCGAGTATTAAAGAAGTGAGGTATTTAAATGAAAAGAGACTTGGATTTAATCCGATATATTTTGATTTGCATAGAAAATTCAGATTCTACGAAGATTACAATAAACGATTTGATTAATGCCGATTATGACGCTCCTACAATATCATTTCATATATCATTGCTACTTGATAATGGATATATAGAAGCAACTAAATTTAATGCCATCGGTCAACACTATCAACAATATTTAATTAAACGTATAACCGCTTCCGGATATGATTATCTTGATAATGTTAGAGATATTAAAATATGGTCAAGAACCAAGGAACTTCTTAAAACTATGGGAAATTCCGCATCACTTGAACTTATAAAGGCTATTGCCGGCAAAGTTGCTTTAAATTTTTTAAAACCATAAGTTCTTCACAAATCAACCCCAAAAGCGCATCTTCTAAATTTTTATATGCTTTTTCTAAGTTTTTAAATTTCTCAGGGTATTCATGTGGATACCCTATTTCTATCAACTTATCCGCTAATTGTTTATTCGTAGCAATAATTAACGCTATGCGTTGTAAACAAAGTTCTTCTTCAATCTCTTGCTTCATAACTGCACCTGCCTTTCTACCTGCATAAAGCAATAACCATATTCAATATGAGAACAAAAAAGGCATATATTTTAAATCCATATCCTTTACCTCCCCACATATATCTGTAACAGCTTATACAAAAAACTATTATTCCTGCTGTTATTTCTAACAGTGCCAATCTTATTATTTGAAACACCTCGCCTTTTCCATCAGCTCGCCTCCTTATTCTTTTTTGCCATGAGCATCATTCCCTCTGAAAACGCTAATACTCTGTCTTTGTCATGTTCGTTGAGTAGCATTAATGCTTCTTTTACATTTGCTACTATTTCTCTGTCTTTTTTCTTCATTTATTTTCACCTCGCTTTCGCTTTATGTTTATAAGACTATAATAAGTCTTTAAAATAACATTGTCAATACTTTTTTGTTATTTTAAAGAACTTTTGTTGATTTAAAGACTTTCTTTATTGACCTTTCGTCTGTAATGTTGTACAATATAAATAAGAAAAGAGGTGATGCTAAATTGAATGAAAGATTAAAAAAACTAAGAAAAGCCTTAGACTTAACCCAGCAACAACTTGCAGAACATTTGGGAGTAAAGAGAAATACTGTTGCACAATGGGAATTGGGCATAAACGCCATTACGGAACAGGTTATTACATCTATCTGTCGTGAATTTGATGTAAACAAAGAGTGGCTTCGTACCGGAGAGGGCGAAATGTTTGTTATTAGAAGCGATGAGGAAGAGTTAGCAGCTTTCTTTGGTGACATTCTTAATGATGGCAGTTCATTTAAAAAGAGGTTTATTTCTGCCCTTGCCGCTTTAGATACAGAAGATTGGGAAGTAATAGAGAAATTTATAAACTCTATTATTGCAGAAAAAAAAGAAAGAGGAGAGCTTTAACGCTCCCCTCTTACAACATTTAAGTGAATTATAAATATGTACACAATTCGTAATTGTTTTTCGCTCAGGTCTTTTAGTTGCTTCTTAATCATTAGTTTGTAATCCATAATCAACTCCCCTTTGCATTTTTAGTAACATTTAGGCGTTTTTAGGTACTATTACTATTGACAACTTTTTGTGTTGTTCGTACTATTAATTTATAAAATCTTTACTTATTTAATGGGTTTGTATTGACTTTGTACGGTATTGGATTTACAATCAATTTATAGAAAATATTGGTAAGTTGATTACATTATATTACCTTATTTTTACATTGTCAACCATATTATCACCCATTATGAGATTTTAATATCATAAATAACAGGCATAAAGGAGTCGATTTCGACGCCTTTAGAAATAAAAAAATCCCCCTGTGCCGCTAACACAGAGGGATAAAAGCAGCGGTCAGTGAACCACTACAAAGAACATATTTAGTATATCATAAGACCGCCTTATTTGCTATACATTTTTTTCAAATAGGAGGTCTTTTTTTAATGCGAGTAGGATTATATACAAGGGTATCTACACAGGAACAGGCTCAGGAAGGTTATTCTATTGATGCACAATTAGAACGCCTTACAGCCTATTGCAAAGCTAAAGACTGGCACATAGTACATACTTATACAGATGCAGGCTTCTCCGGTTCAAATTTAAACCGTCCTGCAATGCAGCAGCTTATTAATGACATTGATTCCGATACCTTCGATACGGTATTGGTTTATAAGCTTGACAGAATAAGCAGAAGTCAAAAAGATACACTGTTTCTGATCGAAGATGTATTCCTTAAAAATAATATTTCTTTTATATCGGTGAATGAGAACTTCGATACTTCAACAGCTTTCGGCCGAGCAATGATAGGTATTCTTTCGGTTTTTGCACAGCTTGAGCGTGAACAAATTAAAGAACGTACACGCATGGGCCTTGAAGAACGAGTTCGTAAGGGAAAGCACCATTCTTTTGCTCCCTTCGGCTACCGTCTTAAGGATAAGGAGCTTGTTATCTGCGAACCGGAGGCTGATGTAGTGCGTATTGTATATGACATGACCTTACAAAACAAAACGGCCAAGGTCATAAATGATTATGTTGTGGAAAACTATCCCGAATACAAAGCATTGTTTACCACAAAAAATAATAAAGTTTACGATATTATCCACAATATTACCTATGGTGGCTATGTAAAGTTTGGGGATAAAATTTCTAAAGGAACCCACGAAGCAATTATTGATGACATAACATATGCAAAAGTACAGAAGATATTACAGAAAAAAGCTGAAATATGGGAAACCAGCAGAACAAAGAGAACCGGAACACGAAGCTACTATCTATTAACCGGATTTGTATTCTGCGGTAACTGCGGAGCAAGACTGCGAGTTATCAAGCCGTCCTCCGGAGGGAAATACTCTTGCTATTCCCGTATCGGTAATCCGTCATACATGGTAAAGGATCCAAACTGTCGTCTTAAGGTATATGAGCTAAGCGAACTTGACAATATTGTACTTGATGAGCTTAAAAAGCTTAAAAGTGACGAGGAATATTTCAATTCTCTTTGTCGGCCAAATATCGTAGAAAACAAAGCAGATAAAATTTCAAAAGAATTAAACCGTATCGAAATTCAAATAAACAAATTACTTGACCTTTATCAGATGGATGATATTGATATATCCATGCTGACAAACAGGATGAAACAGCTTAACAACAAAAAGAAAAAGCTTGAAAACGAAATATCAGCTTCAAAGCAGGATTCATTGCCAAAGCTTACATACCGGCAGGCTTTGGATATTCTCTCTGATCTCGATTCATACATAGAAAAAGGAGCAACTGACCAATTAAGGGAGTTGCTCCAAATGTTAATAGATAGAATCACCGTATACGATGACCGAGTTGAAATAAAATGGTCATTTAGCTGATCATTCCGGCATCAAATTTCTTTCGTGCCTCTTCTTCCAACGTCTTTTTTCGCTCTATATCACGCTTGTAACAAAGGTCTTTGACCTTAGTCAATGACTTTTATTATTTTAATCAAAAATCAAACTACTTTTGTAAAAAAGAAGGGGTACAGCCTCAGCCGTACCCCCTACGAATCAATAATTCTTAATAATCATCTCCAAGCCATAAATCTCGCCCAGATAACCAAGGTGCGCACCATATCCTCCGACAAATCAAGATGGCGTGCATCAGCAATCGCACCCTTATTGATTAACTGCTGTATTGTCGCCTTGCCCCATTCGGGGACGTCCTCAATTGTGTTGTATCTTTTTTCTATTGTCATATTTTGTATCTCCTCCTCAACTTTTCCGACAAACCAATTCCAACCATAATTACGATATATGTACACCGGATCAATTAATATCCTCGGACAATCCTTATTAACCCAGTCTGCATGACGCCTCAGTTCCTTAATCGTCAGACCATATTCAACAAGCTTTTCTGCCGCAAATTTTGCCGCATTAAGCAATGTCTTAACTCTGTCACCGCTCTCACATATTTCTATGGAAAGTGAATGGCGGTTTCCTCCGGTGTCTCCGCAGTGCCATGCTTCTTCCCAGTCCGGTATCGCCTGTACTACTCCGCTCTCATCAACACAGTAGTGCCATGAGGCATACCGATTATTCGTCGGATTATCAAGCCATGCTCTCTCGTTAAGAGCTGTACTCTTAGCATTTGCTGTTGAATGTATCGTTATTGTTGTTTTGGGATATGCACCGCCTGGTCTCAGGCGGTGTCCTTTCCTTAAAATCATTTTCTGCATAATCAATCCCCATTTTTAATAAGATTTCTAAACATTTCATAAAGTCCTGTGCTTGCAAGACCGCTAAAAAGACCGCCTAAAAGGATTTCAGCGGTGAAAACTCTGTTTACCCATACATTTATTAATACGCCTACTATTCCCATGACAAGCGGAATAAAGCGGTTAATATTGTCATTAGGTACAATGTTTTTAATTATGTAACCAAGGCATAAACATATACCAACAATAAGCGGTATAGCAAAGTTAGTTAAATATGTAATATCCATACTTCATCTTCCTTTCTGTAACTCTAATTTTTCCAAATCATCTATTCTGTGATTAGCAACCTTCATCTGTTCCTCAATAACCGGCACACGTTTCGCAAAATTATTGTGTTCTCTAACTTCTCTTGTAAGTTCTTCTAATTTTGTGTCTGTTACCGCTTGTGACTTACTATTGGCAATCAGTACGCCAAATAGCGTTATTGCCCCTGTTATAAGTGCCACTATTATATTTTCCACATAACCCTCCACTTATTTTTACCCCTTGTCATTTAGTATTCCTTCAATTTAACTTTCAACTCTGCCGCACTTTCTATATGCGTATAATATGGATATGACTTAATCGCCTTGTATGCAACAAGTTCTGTTACGATTGCCTCATTTAGTTAATTAGCACAATACATTATTACCGATAGTAATTGCATAAGCCGAATCTTCTGATTTGTATACCAGTTCGTTTTCGTTAATTTTTCCAATACCATCTATTACTGTGTTATTTGAGATATTTACTTGTGCAACCCGATTTGTTAAGTATGCGAGATATGATGTTTTCCAATTATCATCAGCAGCCCAGAATACAGTATTGTTCGTAAAGGAGATTCTTCCACCACCTGTACCAGCACCGTCTACATATAAAACCGCTCTTTCATTATGATTAAATTGTGCTTTTCCGATTTCATAAAACGAATTGCCACTAATACTTGCGAATTGCCCACCTGCTTTAAATCTAATTGGAGAAGATGTGCAGCTTGAAAATGAGTTTCCATTACAAAGAAGGAATACTGCATTTTTTGCAGAAATCCAAGCACACGCCATACCTTGATATACTAGAGAAGATACACCGAAATAGTTACCGTTTACAATATTTTTTCCAGCAGACAGTACAATGCCGGATGTTTCTTGTCGACCAGACATATCCCAGAATATATTATTTTCTATCCTTGTCTGCCATCCTTGACCATAAATATAAATTCCTGTGGAGTCTCTCTGGAAATCACAATTCGTGACAGAAATATCATCAACCGTCGCAGACTGGTCTACAAATAATCCATAAAAACAATGGCAGATAGCCAATCGTTCTAACGTAACACAATCTATATATGTTGTTACATTTATTCCGTTGGAATAATTGTTTTCTACATTTATTCCAGCTCCTACTATTTGGAAATCAGATAAGGTGATTCCTTTTATGTCTGAAAGTGTGTCACTTTGTTCGATTTGTATTACACAACCACCAGTAAATTCTGATAGTAGAGTAGTGCCTCCGTTGTTTACATTATTTCTATCTAATGTTATTCCTTTTCCCTCGCCAGTGAGTTTAATTCTTTTTCTGATGTATATCGTATTAGTGATGTTAAATATACCTCTTGATAGATGAATTTCTCCACCCGAATCAGGTAAAGAACTGATTGCTTGATTAATCTCAATTTGGTCATCTACTCCATCACAAACATAATCGCAAGATAGCTTTTGTTCGTCACTTAATTCAGCAGAACCAACATATACCACAACATTTTTCTTCTTTTTGATATTTCCTATATCTTCCTTAAGTGTAGCAATCTCGCCCTCAACAGCGTCTTTTGCTAATATTGCATCGTTTTTGGCTAATATTGCGTCGTTTTTAGCTGCAACAGCTGTGTCGGCATTAATTTTAGACGATTCCACATAAGACTGTAATTCTTCTTTGGATATATTTAAAACATATACAACATCAAAATCCGCTTCAATATAGCTTTCGGTTGTATCAATACTGGGTATGTTATTTTCGATAATTTCAGTACCAATAGTTTCTTGTACAAAAAATATGTCGTAATCTATCTTACTGACTGATTTATTTGTAAAATTTATCTGTATGCCAAAATAAACCATTTTCATACCCAAAAAGTTAAGGGTGTCCTCTTGGGTGTATGGTACATAAAAATATCCGTTGTTAAGTTGTACTTCATCTGAGCCATCTTTTTTATATGTTTTAGTGATAGTAGGATTATTGTCTTTTGTGCGAGATAAATAAAACTGTATACTATCTACAGTATCTATTAAGATATTATTCAGATTTACTTTTAACATTAACGTACTACCTGGGTTAATTACGTGCACATTATCACCTCTTTACATTAAAAAACGGTGGTAAATTAATACCACCGCATATGAATTTATCAAATAAGCATTGAATATATCTCATGTAAAAGAGTATAAGCAAAATAATCGCTTCTCTGGTTCGGGTGATCTACCTTTGAGCCATCTTTATTTGCAGAAATATAGAATTTATCACCCTTGTTAGATACAATCACATAGTTTTCACCGATGCCCCAAATATCATAAGGCTTGCCATTAATTGAGGGTGTGCCCTTATCGCTTGCAAGCTCATCTGTTACAACAAACTTGCCGTATACACTACCTGCAATATCGGGATATTCCGATACCTTAAGCATACCCGACTTTGTAAGATAGCAGAACACAACTCCGTCATCGGGGATAGCTGCCTTTTTACCGTCTTTATAAATAAAGTCGTGATGTCCGTCTGCCTGTGTTGTTTTCATTTCAATAGATTTCTTCATAAATATCTGCCTCCTTAAGCAATAGCGTTTCCGTCTGCATCTAAACCGAGTGCTTCAAGCTCTGTAAGCACTTTTTCTCTGTATCTGACAGGGACAAGCGTAACAGATTTATTTTCGGGGTTGCAAGTTCTTCTGCCTGCGATTACGAGTGCTAAGTACATATCTACCATATTTAAAAACCTCCTTATAAATAAAAAGATAATAAGTGACTTTTGATTACTGAATATTTCCGTCATCGTCATAGCCTTCATTTTTTAACATTTCTGAAACGGCTTTTCTGTAAGTAACTGGTACAAGTGGGACAGATTTATTTTCGGCGTTGCAAGTTCTTTTGTGTGCTAAAACTAAGTTAAAGTACATCTCTTTCATTCTGCTGTGCCTCCTTCGCTTAATGCCAATACAGCTTCATAAATTGTGGCTTGAACCTCTTGGTCGTTTAAACGGTTCTCCAGATTCTGCTCGTACTGTTCAGCCATCGCCTCCATAATAGTAAGCTGATTTTTACTTATTTTATCTGTGTCAGATAATTCAAACTGTTGTGTGGTCCAGTTATACTTCTTACCAATGAGGTTATCTGTATTTTCTATTGTGTCTACATTAACATAAAACCTACTGGATAAATCATAGTCATAATAGAAAATATCAGTACAAATATTTTCTAAATTTATTTTAGCAAATTTCATAAGTTATCGCATCCTTTCTATTTTATACCAATCTAACCAAATATCTCTTGAAGCTACTGTGGATAACTTAAATTTTATTTGTTTAATGTTTACAGCTGTTATATAAACAGACTCTCGTTGTTGACCCATTTCATCAAGATTTGAATTGTTACCAAAACTCAAAACACATACGGTCTGGTTAAAATCAGTTTCCCCTAAACTATCAGTAGCTTTAACCATTACTTCGATACTCGCCGATTTATTTGCTATATACGGGGATGTGCCTTGAACGGTCAAGATATATACAGCTTTGTCTGTTTGATTAATTAGTACATCATCGATAGTATGCGTAATCGATGATGTACTGGTTGGTTCAACTATTTCTACCCCATCAGTAAATGTGGTAGATACAACTATTTCAGTTGTATTGCCTCTAATATCCTCTTCAATTAAGGGTTTTAATGTTGATATAACCTCATTAGTTTGTTGGGTTACACTGGCTAACTCAGTTAATGCTTTATTTAATTTAGCCATAACACTACCAGAATTTTGGCTGCCGCCCGTGTCAGTTGTTTCGCCTATTTTATCTTGTATTTCCTGCACAGAGGCTTCCTTTGCAACGTCTTTTAACGCAGCCTCGATTGTGCTACCTACGTTGTTTACTTCGGTCTGTGTGGCGTTGACCTGCTTCATTAAATAGTTATAACCGTGTTGCTCTGTTAACCCTACTTCTGTACCGTTTGGGCTGATGATTTCGCCCTGTGTCCAGTTTTCAGGTAGGTCTGCCGGTAATTTAGCCATTTGTTATCGCCTCCTCGATTGGTAAATAATGTGTGAAAACAGCTTCGTCTGTGATAGGTACATAAACGCCGGATGTTGTTAATACATTGCCGTTTATGTCCAATAATTCAATCTGTGTAACTGTTTTCGCCTGTGTTTCCTCAACTTTATATTGAATAACCGCTTTATTTGCTCTTGTTTCTTTTGTCAGAGTGTTAATAACAGCTGTGCCGTTTATTCTTGCGGAATTTACTATATTAATAACACTCTCCGCAGTTGAGTTTAATAATTGCGGTTGTATGCTCTGCTGTGACGGCATAACCAACACCTCTTTCATCTTTGAAGTAACAAATGGATTTATACCAAGTCCCCAAGCACTAAGTCTATAATTCCATTCCAGTTCTGACAGCTCAACGCTTTCGTCAATGGTCATTGCCGATGTTGTAAAAGGCTTGTTGATGTATGCAATATGAGCTGGCTTTATCTTGTTTATCGTATATAAAACTTCGTTATAATACTGTTGGTTTTCTGAACTGCTCTCGATATAAAGCGTGTAGTTGGGATAGTCTATTGTTACCGTCCATGCTCCAACACCTATTATTTCGTCAAGCTTTTGGTACAAAAAGCCCAGTGTAAACGGCGGTTTAGTAGTAAGTCGGTTTAAAACTCTAAATCTGCGGAAGTCAAGCGTTTCTACTGTATAATCTGGTACTATACCGAATATCTGCTCCCACATATTAACCGCTTTTTCATCCATTGTTTTTAAAAAGAAATTGTCTGCTACTTCGTGAATGGCGTTTGCAAGTGCTTCAAATTGTTCTGTTTCTGTTTTGCAGATTTCTTCAAAATCGGCTATTTGTTTAAACCAATCGGGTAAATATTCAATTATGTTTGAATTAAGCTCCCACATTTAAACTCACCGCCCCTATTATCGGCACTTCCTGTGTTGTGCTCGTCTGCGTTAATGCAATATCGGCTGTATTGCCGTTTACAGTAACATTCGTTGCATTTATAACGCCTGTCACGTTTAAGATTGAGGCTATAATCTGTGCAATAAACACATTTGAAGCGTATTCAATACCGCCGTTCACAATCGGCTTTGCCCAGTTTTCGCGAATACTAAGCAAATAATTTTTTATCGCTGTTTCAACCGGTTCTTGCACCTGTCCGATTTCATAAGTCGGTAATAAAGTAAGTGTGGCAGAAACATTGATTGTTACTGCCGTAGGTGCTACAACCGTTATCTTTGCACCGATGGGAGCCATACCAAGACCAAGCCCCTGATTGGGTGGTGGGTCAACTGCGTTCTGAACATTATTGATTAATGTTGTCGAAGCCGGTTGCCAGTCCGCACCGATAACCGATAATTTAACAGTACCGCCGCCATTCCAAGTGGGATAAACTTGAACACCGCCAACGCCATCAAGACCGCCGACAAATTCACGATATGCAGCCACATTACCGCCGAAGGGATTTTCATTTAATGCTGTTATAAGGCGTTCTCTGAACTCGTCATCGGTTTCTTCATCGTCACCGGGTACTAAAATATCGGTTATTTCGGCTTTTGAAAGACCTTGTATATAAGTAATCGGTAATATCTCGCCTGTGTAATCATTTCCGATTGTGCCCTTTGTTTCAGCTGTTAATTGGAACTGATTAGGGTTATCCGTTTTTGCGGTTACTATAAAATTTATACTTGCCTCGCCATTGATTGTAGAAAACCTTGAGCCAATCGGGACAGGCTGATTAAACACACCCAATCGAATAGCTGGTGAAGCTGGGTATCTTTTTATGTTTGCAATAACGGCAATTTTATCAAGAGAAGATCCTACCGCAGTTTGTACAAACGATGCACGCTGTACCTGATTTAAAGTCATATAAAATTCTTCAAATGCATATGAAGCCGGACCGACTGCCGTTTGTATAATACTGCCTTCTCGCTTGTCATAGGAGTTGGGGACTTTATCCAACATTTCTTTCAGAATATTTGAATATATTTTATTGCTAAAATCTATCACGTCAGCCTCACCTCCATTTCCTTTTTAATATTGTCGTATACTGTATTAACAGTTAAACTCGCTGTCATAACATCTTTATCAACAGAATATGTAAAATCACTTATGCCTGTTATTCGCTCATCAACCGAGAACGCATCTAACAACCTTCTTTGCAATTCCGAGGCTACAAAGCCGTATGCTTCGCCGATCAAGCCTTCCCATTGCATACCAAAATACGGTGTGTAAATCTGCCATCTGAAACGCTCGATATTTAAAATTATCTCAACCGTCTGTTTAACGGCTGTATAACCGTCACACATTCCTGCTATTTGGTGCGTTATCGGGTCAACATACCAAGTTTTTGTCGGGGACTGCTGAAACACAATGCCGTTTTTTAAATTAATATTGCTTTCGGGTAAAGTTGCCATTCCACCACCTCTATTCAAAATCAAAAATTCGGGATAATATAATAAACTTCTGCCCTTTTTGGACTTTTAACAACAACACCTTATCCCCAACTTTTAACGCACGATTAAGAATTATAAAGCCGTTTTCTATTGGAAGTGGCTTGCCATGTTCATAGCAGATGATTGCTTGCGTTTGGTCACTACCACCGTTTGATAACAGCGAAGTTAAAGTTTGATATGAGCCTGTTAAATTAGTTGATGTAGTGCCGTCCGGGCTTGTGTGCTTATGTCCCAGTGTGTTTATATGGTGTGTATGATCAAGAATTGGAATTTTCTTTTCAACGACGTTCTCCGTCAAAATTAAAACAGCCTCGGTCAACGGGGCTTGTGCTACATCTCTTGTTATGCTAAGAGGATTTACAGTTGCCACCGTACCTACGTCTAAATCACACGGCTGGCTTGCTTTTGCTGCGCCCTCTGCCACCATAACCAACGCATCTACCAAGTTCATATTTATCACTTCCTAAATTTCGTATAATTCAATATCCATCGTGTGTTTATCATTTTCAAAAGTGTGTGTTATTTTCTCGATTAAAAGCCATTGATTTAAGTTTATATCACCCAAATTTTCAATCTGCATTAAAATCATTTGTCCTGCCCTTAAACCAAGAACGCCGAGCGAAGATACTTTTAATGTTCGCAAACGGCGGTTATAATAACTCAATGTTGCCTCTGCCTGTGCTTTTAGCTGTGCTGAGTTACTGTCGTTATCAACTTTTTGATATAGCTGTAACAAGCCCCAACGTGCTATATTATCGGTGTCCCGTGCTACATAAACATCTGCTTTGCCTGTTTCCTCGTTTGCCATTGCAATTTTAACAGAGTTATAAGTTTGCTCGTCAATGTCCGTTTTATAGGTGTAGTCTAAAACAAGTGATTTATCGCCAATCATAATATTAGACTTCATATCCTCCGCAAGCTGTAAGCACAAGCCGTCACCATTATCATAAAAAATATATAGCTTGCCTGTGTTTAATAACGTCTGCTCAACCACACCTTGAATGATGTCTAAACAGCTTTGGTCTGTCTCGATTAATGAAGGTATTGCAAAACCTGTGTCGGCAATATCTGCGGTTTCAAGCTGAAAGTCTTCTGCAATCTGCTTTATGATGTCTCCTGCCGTCTGTCCGTAAAAGCTATATGAAGCGTTTGCTTTTAAATATCGCATACGGTCATAACAAGTAACATCTATTTCGCCCCAACGGTCTTTAGATTTAGTGAATACCCAACCGTAAAAAATCAGTTGCCCATCAACGTTAAACCTAACAATATCGCCCTCAACAAATGAGAGTGTACCGCTTTTCAGCACAGTAAATTTTAACGTGCCGGGACTGCCTGTGCGGTTAGTCTCGTATGTTATATTTGTAGTGGCGTTTGAAGCGTTCCATATCTTGCCTGTGCGTTTTTCCGCTATTATTAGCTCAACCGTCATTTGTCACTCACCACCGTTAAACTACTTGCTTTGACCCATCCGAGAGCACCGCCGTTCTCACTATTGATATGAATTGAATATTCTTTGTTGGCATCTTCAATAATTCTTGAAACAACGCAAGTTCTGCCGTTGCCGTTGCCGTGCGGTTCATCACCATTGCTTGAATAATAGAAATTGCCATTAACCTTACATTTTGCGCCGACATACAACTGACCTTCTGGAATACTCCTTGTCTGCTCTGTTGTGGCTATCTGTGCGCCTGTTTCGGTGTCCGTTTCGCCTGTCATTGTTATTTCAAGCGGTGCATAGTCTTTATACTCCGTCAACTCCAATTCAAAATAAAAATCACCTGTTTCCCCGCCTTTTTCAGTATACTCAAAATGAGTAATAAGCACATCAAAGCCTGTGTCCTGTGTCATATATGGCACACCGTTTTCGTATGCTCTAACGGGGGTATAGGTGATTACCTGTTTTTGCAGCATTGCTGTTTCAAAAAAATTAATATAAAAATATGGTTCTTTGAAAGAACCACTTGTTAAAGTCATTAGGTCTACTCTGCCCGGTAAATAGCTTTTAATCGATATAGTCCTTAAACCGGGTATTCGGGGTATCATGATCGGGCCCAAGCCGAGGACATTCTCATCATCGTTTTCGGTTTCCCTTACAACAGGAAGTTCTTCCGGGTTTATCGGGAGGCGAATAACAAGACCATCCGTCTTTCTTGAGAAAAAAAGACCATATTCTATTGGCATATTATCCCCCTCCTTTAAATCGGCATTGCTGTTGGTCTGAATGAAGATGAAGCCGCCTGTTCAATAATAATATCTTTTATTGTATTAGCCAGTGCCTTTCTGTCCGCTTCTGTGTTGCCTGTATTTGCACCATTTACGGTGATTATAGGTGTTTGTGAATTAAGATTAATTTTGTTTACATACTGGCGTGTAGCCATATCAACCAAGGACTTTACATCTTCTTTTGACATATCAACATCTTTTGCAATCTTAGCCGCCGAGCCTTTAATTGAACCCAAGTCACCGCCCATACCGTCTAATGTTGTGCTGAATTGCGAATAGTCAAAGCCGCCGCCACCTATTCCACTGCCGAATAATTTTAGGTTTGAGCCTTTATCATAGCCTTTGTTATAAGCACTTGTTAAATCTTTGTAGTCCATTGATTTAACATATTCTTTCCACTCACCTTCACTTTTGGCGCTTTCTGCTTTGGCTGAAAAGTTATCTATTAGGTTTCCGATGCCGCTTGTAATGTCAACCTGAACACCGGGTATTTTATTAAGCAAGTTTTCTATTCCGCTTGCAATGCTCTGTAAATATCCCAGCACTGTTATTGCCATATCATAAAAGGCAACCTTAACCGCAGCAATTGGGTTATTGAATACATTACCTATAAAATTAGCAAAAACAGCAAACTGATTCCACATTTCCGCAATGATGTTATACACAAATGCGCCGAGCGTATACATAACGCCCATAATAATTCCTGTTGCCGATACCGAAGCTCCTGTAAAATGATTATAAGCCGCCACGCCCGCATATAACGCACCTACTAACAGCATTATACCCATGACAACCCAAGTTATTGGATTTGCTAACAAAGCACTGTTAAATGTGAATGTAGCTGCTGAGGCGGCCGCTGTTGAGCCTGTTAATACGCCATAACCAATGCTTAACAGATTAACCACTGCATTGTATGCACCTGTTACTACTGCTGCTATCTCCGTCCAGTGCGCTGCTATTTGAAAAACAGCAAATGCACCAGCGAGCCCCAATACTAACGGGCCGACAATTTCAATATTGTTCGCAAGCCATGATATGGCAGTTAATACAGGTTGAAGTGCTCTAATTGCTATATTTTTAAACATATTAAAAACTTGAGTCCACGTCATAGGCATACTCTCGAACTTCTGGTTTGTTTCATCGGCAGTCGAGAACAATGCCGCCTTTACAACATCGGATGTGATTTTACCCTGACTTGCAAGCTCTCGCATTTCGCCCACACTAACACCTAAATATTCGGCTATTGATTGTGTAATAGTCGGGGTCTGCTCCATCACAGAATTTAATTCATCACCACGAAGAACGCCGGATGACAGTGCCTGTGTAAGCTGTAATAAAGCACCTTGAGCCGCACCAGCTGATGCACCCGATAATGCTATTTGTTTATTAAGCTGTTCCGCAAATGCCACTATTTCCTGCGAACTACTAAAGGCGTTCTTTGCCAATGTTCCAAGTTTCGCAACAGTATTTGCAGTGTCAATATAAGAGCCTCTTGACCTTTGAGCAGATTGATAAATCATTTCGTTAAGTTCTGCTGTTGTCTGCAAATTGTCATTCATCATTTCCAAACGTGCATTTATTCCTGTCATTGTATCGGCAAGGTTTACAAGTGTTTTTAAACCTTGTAAACCAATATAAGCACCAGCAAGGCTCTTAAGGGTTGATGTTAAGCGTGAGGTTGCCGTATTGGCTTTATCCGTATAATTAAGATATTTTGCATAAGTTCCCGAAAAGGCGTCTTTCATTCTTAACGTTTCAGTTATTGTTGCCAAGCTTTGACACCTCCTCTTTTTCTTTCTTCCTTGTTTCTAAATCTCTTAATATAAAATTTAAAATAACCAACCTTTCATTGTAAGGAAGTTCGGTATAATAAGAAGGAGACCAACCAAAATTAACAAAGCAATAGTAAGCTCCTAAAAAATCAGGGTCAGTCTCGTCTATTAGTTTTTTATATCAATATCCTTATCCACACCAGAAAGTCTTGAAATTGCATTTGCAAGGCGGTTTGACTCGCCAAACAATAGCATTTTTGAAACAACGTCTAATGGGTCAAGTGTGCCGTAAGCGTCACAGATTTCTTTGCTCTTAAAATCGGGTTCAACAGTTGCCTCAACAATCATTGCTGTTCCAAGCTCTATATCAAGGTCAAAATCTTTGCCTTTATGCTTTGCTCTGCATTGTCTTGCTAATTGTTCAACCTTGCCCTTAGTCAAAGGGCGAATTTTAAACGGTACGACTTCGCCCTTTTCATTTTTGAAACGCTCTGATACTATAACTTCTTCTGTCATTTCTTCGGGCTTTATCGGATGTAAAAAAGCATATAAATCTTCACTCATTGTTTATTCCCTCCTATTAATTACCAAGCTCAACAGGGCTGTTGAACGACTGTGTTCTTGCTACATCTGTATAAGTAAAGTTAAAGTCATAGTTAAGCATAGCTTCTTCATCATTTAAGATTGAAAGCGGAATAGTGCCTGTGAGCTGACATCCGTAATAAGCCATTACCTGACTGCCGACTGTTGTTGTTGGGTCATTGTTAGTTATCTGTATGTCAAACTGGGTCATAACACCTGTGTTGATGTATTTAAGCACCATATCAGTAAACAGGTTTGAGCCATAATAAATATTGCCTGTGCCCGTCAGCTTTGCGCCGTTTGCTTTATTCTGAATTTTTCGTGTGCCGATAACACGCATATCATTTCCCTGAATTTCAGCGTTTGTCTGTATGTTTTTCATACAAGCAACTTCTATATTCTGTCCGTCAACAGTAATAAAGATTTTGCCTTCTGCGCCGTTTATTGTATCTTTAGCAAGTAAATAAGACATCTTTTTACCTCCTTTTTTGCATAATAAAAGCACCTATCTTTTTGGGACGGTACAGTTACCTCAGATCCACACTTGACAGATGCTTTTTACTTTTAGAAATTCGCCTTTAAAAAAGCTTTATAAACCTTTTCGTCTATTTCAATCAAACTATTTTTCCCATCTTTAAACTTAATTGCAATAGTATATATGCCTTTGTTCTTTGCTGACAGTCCAGCCAAAAGCCCTACCGGTCCAAGCAATGTTGCACCAACCGCACCTCTTATAATGCCGCTTGAAGCACTTTTTCTCGTTTCTTCTGTTAATACCTCATATGAATCTATTCCATATTTATCAAGCATTATATAATCTGAGGCTTTAAAGCTAACTAAAATATTTGGCATTCCTCCAACAACAGAAATTCCTTTTCCCTGATAATCACCAGCAATAACCATATTCTTTGCTCCCATAAAAGCACCCCCTTTTATTTAATTGTATAAGGTTAAGTGCTAAATGTAAAGCTATTTTTGTTTAAGAAACTGTAATTGTCATATAAATCTTTTCAGTGGCATCTACTGCCTGTATAGCAAGATTTATAACAACACTATCAATATCATTACCGGGAAGGACTTCAACGTCTTTTTCCGCATCAAAGTTCTGTATGCCCTGATTGTTCTGCACTGTGATTAAATACCCAACAATAACGCTTTTGAATAATGCTCTACCGACTTCGTTGTTATTTACAACGCCAATAAATGATTTTGAAAACTGCTGATAAATGTCATTTGCTATTGTATTGCAAAGTCGGATTATTCTATTCTTGCGATATACCTTTGAAATGTTTTCTGTATATGTCACAAGTGAGTTAATATCGGTTTCCACTTTAACGGCTCCGTCATAGGGTACAAGTGTAAGCTGTCCTGCAAGGATTGCAGCTTCTATTTCCTCACCTGTCATTCGTGGCGTAACGTCAACGGCGTGCGGATACTGTGCATAGGTTAAAGACTGGTTATACTGTGCGCCTGCCTCTGCTCCGCCAATCCACCAGCAAGCCTGCTGTGGAGTAATGATAGTGCCGTTATCAAGCACGATCGAACCGACATTGACATTAATGCAAAATCTATCATCGGGGTTTGTCATATTTGAAGCCACAAGCTGGCAGTACATACCCTCTTTTGTAACAAGCCTATCAACAAAATTCTGCATTGCCAACATTGTTGTGCTGTCTGTGCCGTCGTAAATAAGCACATCAAAGTTATATGCCTCAAGTGCTGTTAAAAATGTTGTGTATGCTGCGTTCTGTACTGTACCGTCTGCACCACCCTTAAGCGGTGTTCCTGCTGTTGCTTCAAGCGCGCCTGTGCCGCTGAATTTAACCCAGTCATTCGCCTTAAGGTCTGAAACAAGCTTTCCTGTCTGTGTATCAACAACCGCTCCGTCTACAACTGTTTTAACAGTAAATACGCCTGTGTTATCGACATCTTCAACTACAATAATCGAAATGTCATTTCCACGAACGCCGGGATATAATGCAGTAATTGTAAGTGTATCCGTTGTTGCTGTTGCCTCTTTTGAGCTATCGGCAGCAGGTCTATATAAGAGCACCTGTGTCGGACCGTTTGTTCTGTTACTGCCCTTAAAAATTTCGTTTAAGAATAATGCCTGTGGCGCATAAATGGGATAACCGCAGTAAGGCGTTGTATTAACACCCGACTCAATCTTCATGATCTTTCCAACAGGTCCCCAGCTCATCGGTTCGCAGATAGCAATCACGCCACGCTGACCAACCGAAAGTTCAAGCTGTGTTTTGCTATCAAAGTTAATATAAACGCCCGGTCTTATTTTATTTTGTGTTGTCCAGTTTCCACCAGCCATTATTCAACACCTCCTAACGCTTTTTTGATTGCCTCCTCGGCTTCTTCTATTGTGTAATATTCGTTCACCAGAATAGCTTTTAAAAAGTCTTTCTGAACATGAGCAAAGCGTTTGCTGTTTAATAACGCCTCTCTTGAATATGTCTTTTTTTCCTTCATTTACTGAACCTCCTCATTTAAATTTTGGATGGTTTGCATTTTTACTTCTTTTGTGGGTATTATTACCCTCTCTTGTATTTCAAATTTATAGTGTAGTGCATCTAAATCAATGCGCCATTCTCTATCATGTGTTCTTATCAATGTTTTTTCAGTGCTTTCACCGTCTGAATATGGAAAGTATTCCATATTTAAATCAAGGACTTCCGCAGTCTGTTGATATAACTCCTGCAAATTAACAAGGTTATAGTTTTCGAGATAAGTCAAATCAAGACCAATCTTGCGATAATAGCAACCGCCTGTCTGCAATTCAATGTTTGAATAACGCTGTTGTAAGAACATACACGGCATATTAACACCGTTTTCATCGGCGTTCTGCTGTGTCGGGTTCTGCAAAAAAGTTACATTCGGCAATAACGGCTTTAGATGGTTTGCTAATGACTTCGCTATTGTATTAACTGTAAAATTCATTTGCTCACCTTCCTAATAAGTTTATCCGTTTCCATTTTTACAACTCTTTTATATTCCTCAATCGCTTTATCTGCCATGAACAAACCGGCGATATAAGAAGTTTTTGTGCCGACAACAATACCGCCTTTGCCGTCTGGGTTATATTCAAGCATTCCGCTATATTCGTTTATCACAAGACCGGGCACAAAGTGTCTATCCATTCGATGACCGTCATTAACGTATGAGGCATACTCCATATTATTGGCAAGCTGTGTTTCAAAGTCGTTGCCCTTTTTTACTGGTTTTATCTTGCTGTCAGTTGCCCAATGCTGTTTCAATGAACCTGTTCTGGTGTTCGTGCCCGACAGGTCGTTCATCGTCGGCGGTGTTAGGTCTGTTGCCTTCTCCACAGCTCGCATAGTTGCGCCTTTAGCAATATTGGACAGTTCCTTGTCTAAAGCTTCAATATGCTTTTTTAACGCCTCTGCACGCGTCTTAAGTGTGTAATCTGCCATAAGCCTACACCCTTTCTTCTTGCAACAACCTAATTTCGATATGCGATAGACCGGGAATAACCGCCCCGAACGGCTCAAAATAATAGTTCGGGGCTGCTGCAAATGCACGAATGGTGGCTGGAGAACACCCCAAACCACCACCACGCTTTATTATTAACTGATCTCCTGCCTTAACGTCAACATCAATTCCACACATCAGTTTATCGTTTTGCTTTATGCTGGATGATGTCTGCTCCATCGAAATCGGCTGATTATCAGTCTGATAAATGCGACACGGCACATTGTCCGCAATCTTAACACGTTTGTATGAAGTTAAGTCCTCGTCCTTTGAGGGAGTGTTCCGCCATATTTCCATTCTATCGGTATACCAATCCGCATAATTCATATAACGTACGTTCCCCCTATCCCTATTAAACGTGCCTCTGTTGCTAACATCTGACCGTATTTTGTCGCATTCAAACTGCCCCAATCGGCTGTTGCTTTTGTTAAAGCATCGGTGTCATAAGTAACGGAGCTGTCACCCAATGTTGCAGACTTGACAACGCCGACTAAACCGCCAGTAGCCGCCGCCTGTGACGGCGTTTCGGAGATGGGCGCATAAGTACTAAGGTACATAGCACTGTAATGCGCTATATACAAGCCTGCGCCATATTCCCACGCTTCCTGCCATTTATCAGGCGTTATCGCCTTATTTGCTCTATTAATAAACATTTTTAAAACAGTTTCGGGCACTAAGCATTTCCCACAAACATTGAAAAACTGCGGGAAGTTCTGCCGAAACTGCTCTGCTGTATAATTTCCCTCGGCTGTGCCAATGTTTGCAGCCATGGCACGAACGCCGTAAAATTGTGGTTTTTCGTTATACATTCCCGCAACCTCCTTTATGCCTTTTTTCTTGTTTTTCTTGTGTTATCAATAACGGGTGCTTCAACAGCCTTATCAATTACTTTATCCTTTGTGGTTTCGGTAATAACAATCTTGCCGTCTGAAACAAGCTCTTTAAAGTACTTAGTTTCAGTAACCCATTCGTCAATCGTGCCGATATAGTCCTTTGGAATGTACTTGCCTGTTACGCCATCGGGTGAGGGAATTACAACATTTCTTTTACAAAGTATTATCATATTCCCACTCCTTAAATACCGTCAAAATATCCGATTGTCTGAGGGTAAAGCACCTGTACCTCGGAAATGTTGGCAGCGTAAGCTGTATCATAACAGAAATTAGTTGCGTTGGGCTGTGTCATGGCTCTTGTGAGTGGTACAAGCTCATCAACATTCACATATCTTTCGTGATTTACATAAACAACCATTCTGTCTTTCTGCCCTGTTCCTGCACCCTTGCACCACTTAGTACCGCCAATGTAAAGATTACCGCCATTTTTAGCAGCCACATTGTTTCTAAGCACAAAATCAAGAATTGTTTCTGTTGCAAGAGCTGTAACTGGTGTATTCATAATATATGTATACTGTTCATAGGGTAAAAGAATATGGTTAGGCATTGCCTCTGTATCATATTCAGCAGCCGTCCAAACCTGTGTTATTGCGTTGTTGATGTCTTTTAAGATTTCTTCGGGTGTTTTATCCGCCCACTTTGAAGATGTTCCTGCGCTGTTGTTAGCAACCGTTGTTTCTACCGCATCGGGGTTATTTACAAGACCTGTTGTGTCATAGTCCGTAAGACCAACGTAAACATTAGCGTCCATATGCTTATCGTATGCAAGTCTAACGCCATCTGAAAGAAGCTGATCAAGGCTTCTGCCAATGTAGTTTGATTTCTGCATATCGATAAACATTATTCTTAACGCTGTTGCAAAAACGTGGGCTTTATACACGCCTTTATCAACATTAGCCTGAACAACGGGAAGTCCATTCGCGCCACCTGCTGAAACCGGACCGTTTTCTGAACCGCCTGTGAGACCGTAGCCGACTGACATAGCTGATACAAAATCAACCCAGCCACCGCCAACATTAATATTGATGTCTCTGGGATATGTTACAGATGTAAGTGGCTTTCTAATGAGTGGGTCACGCTTTTCAAGCTCTGATGTTAAAAAAGCACCGCCCGAAGCAATACCTGCCTCATCCATTGTAAAAGTACCGCCGTTGCCCATACCTTTTGAAACAATGGGCGCTGAATTAATTGTTCCTACATTTTTAAACATTTTATCGCCTCCTATCAAGTTCTATCACGCATTTAACATAGTAAGTATTCTAAGCTCTGCAATGCCGTTTGCATCTGCTGAACCTGCCCACTGTGCGTTTGTAATTTTTACACTGTTTGTTGTATCTGAAACTGCCTCAAAGCCACCGACAACAGCTTTAGGGAATGATGTATTTGCTTTAACACGAACATATACATCAGCACCGATTTTAGGTGTGCCGTTCTGACATTTAACATTGATTGCGCCTCTCTGGAATACAGAAACCGCATCACCGGGCGCATACTGTCCGACGCCCTGTTCAAGATAGTTAAGTGCTGTGTTAATCTCTCTTGAAGCTACGCCAATAAACTGATCTGCTGTGCTTGAAGCTGTTGGAAGTACTACATTTTTGTTTTCATCGTACACAACCGCAAGGCCAAAATTAATGGGGCTTTCGCCGCCTGCGGGTCTTGTATTGATAATCATATCAGGCTGTCTTGCATAAGAACCTGCCTGACCGTGGGGCATAACTGCACCGATTGACTGTGGATTTAATTTTGCCATTATATATCACTCCTTTTTAATTAGTTAGTTTTCTTGTGTGGGTTACGGCTATCATAGATTTTCTGCTGTTCAACAATCGCTCTTTCGGGATTGCTCTTTGCAACATTTTTTGTAGCCGAGTCCTTTGTTGCTGATAAAATTTTTGAAATCTGGTTTTCGCTTCTTACTGATGACATAAGTGCATCAATTACTCTTGCTCTGTCGTTTTTATCTTTAATTGCTACAACAGCGGGTCTTACACGTTTAAGAAGTGCAACTGCATCATCTGCGTTACAAGCATCTGACATTTCCTCCGTGGGAATTGTAACAGCTTCTTCGCCATCCTCGATTTTTTCACCGCCGTCAAGTCTTTCAATCAGCTCGTCAAGATCATCTTCGTCTGTAAGCTTTCGGTCCATTTTTTCTTCGCGGTCGTTTTTCTTTTCAAGCTCCTCAAGCTTTGCAAGAATTGTTTTTAACATCTCGCCGTATTCGTCAGTTGTTTTTTCCATTTCGTCTTTCACTTCCTCCTGTTCTTTTTCCTCTGTTCCTGCATCTATGGCATTTGCTGTTGTTTCTGCCATTTCGTCAATTTCTTCTGCGCTGGCATCTTTTGTAGCTGTTCCAAAAACTTTTAACAGCTCTTTTGTAAACTTGCTCATTGTGTTACCTCCTTTTTTAATATTAGATGTACTTTCGTCTTTAATTGAAACCATATGCCCCGCCCTGCCTCTCGGCACAACAGCCACATGATTACCTCGTATTTTGGTTTGCTTGTAGTTATCCCCATCGGGCACATACTCGCATATATAGCCACACGACACTTCTCTTTTAATGCCGTTGCGGACATCATTAATTAAATTTGGGTCGTTGATATACAAATCAGCAACCATAAAATCGCCCTCACGTCTTACCCTCTGCATATGCCCTTTTGCATAGCTCGCAAAGTTGGACGGCTCAACCTCCTCCGGTGGGTGTCCATCAGTGACAGGCTTGCCTTCAAAGCTTGCAAGCGTTGCCAGCTCGAAAACATCTGCCTCATACCTGTTTACTTTGATTACACGCTCCGGGTCTCCGTCTAACGCTAAATCTCTTGCTAAATATTCCTGTTCGCCTGTTCTCGCAATAGGAACATTTTTGCAAATTAAAAAGCCCTCAACTGTTTCAATTTGGTTTGGGCTTATCTCATTACCATAGTAATATATCAATTTTTATCACCTCATTCGATATTCGGAATAAGTTTTGTTTGGTCTGCCGACTCTCCTGCTGTGGCTTCAAGCAGTAAATCCGCAATGATTGCTTGGTGGTCGGTCTCGTCTGCGTTAAGCTCTAAAAATTTATCAATCGCACTTTTGGGAGCTATCGCAAGCAAGGCGGTGTATAGTCTGACCGTCTCCGTTTCCATTGCAAGTGCTTTTTTGAGAAGTTCTATGTATTCCATAATTCAAACCTCCTATGCTTTTCTAAATGCCTCTTTCCATTCCTTATATTTTTTATCATTAGCCAGTTTATGTTTTTGGAATGTCTCAAATCGCTTTGGTGCTTTATCACCTAATGCAATTTGATAATCTTCCCATTCTCTATAATTCCTCAACCATTTTGCTCTTGCTGTTTCCTTTTTGCGATATGCTTCAATCTGTTTTTGTGTGCGTGGGTCTTTGGTTGGTGGGTTTTTCTTATAACTCGAGAAGTCCTCAATCTCTTTTATTTGTTCATCAGTCAACCCCATCGGCGTCCACGGAAGTAAAACGTGCAAGCAATTAGGATGTATATTTAAATAACTATTTGATAAATCATCTGGACCATTCGGGTCTATCTTACCGAAAGCTGACGAAAGCGGTGGAAATATTGGGTGCTTTCCGCTTTTACTATATACACGTCCCTCAAACGGTGCACAAATTTTACAAGTCGTGCCGTGTGAACTTATTTTATATAAATCCTGTTCCTCATCGGCTGTTAAAACTGCTAATATCTCAGCTTGTCTTGAAGTCGTGCGAGTTACCATATTTGCATATGTGTGTAAACTCCAATTTCGCCCGGCTTTATCGACAAATGCCGTTACACCTTCACGCATTAAGGTATTAACAAACTCATTTACTGTGGCTTGTGCACCGCTGCCGATAGCCTCTTTTTTTGCGATTAATTCAAGACCTATTCTCCTGTAAACATCGTTCTCGGTGCGACCTATCAACGCATTTTTTAAGGTTGACATCACAACCTTTTCTGCTTCGACTATCTCACCCATTAAGTTTACAATCAAGTTATCCACAATATTATATTGTGTGGCTGTCAATGCCTCTGCATTTGCATAACCTGTTTTGTGCTTTTCAACTGGTTCTACAATACGCCTTGCTTCTGGCACTCTCACATAAAACTGCTTTTCTATCATTCGTGGGACATATTTCCAACATTCGGTCTCCATCTGTTTTAATATGGCTTGCACTCTTTCGAGTGAAGCAACGGCATGATAATCAATATTGCCCATTGTCCGCAGTCTGCCAATCTCGTTTATAATATCCGTTTCGGCTTTCAAGAATATCTTACGCAGGGCTTCAAGCTCTTTTTCGTTTGGTGCTCTTTTAATTATCGGCAATGTTACTCACCTGCCTTTTTGTTTGCATTAAAAAAACGCCCGTTCAAGGCGTTTAAAAGCATCTTTTAATATCGGTTATTCTATAGCTTTTCCCTGTGCCCATGCTGCACGCGCTTCATTGAGGCTCATTACATTGGCACATTCCGTTTCATCTGGGTTATCATACTGTATACCGTCGTTCTCCCAACCGCAGTTCTCGCAAATTTCAAAATTATTTTCTTTTTCAAAATAATATTCTCCACAGACGGGACATTTAATCATGTCTTTCTCCTTCTTTCTGTAATTGGTTCTGATAATATTTCAGTCCTTTTTCATGGTTTCCCTTCGGTTTATACATTGTAGCAATACCGGTCTGAGGGTATCCCTTTACAAAATCATTAGTACTTACTCTATATCTCACAACCGCACCATCTTTGGTCTTATATCCTAAAATATCATCAGATACCGCTTGTTGAATTAAGTCTAATGCGTAACTATTATAATCTTCTTTTGTAAGGGCAGGATAATCTTTTTGACCGTGTTTTTTTATATGACGTTCTAAGTTCTTCTCCGTAAATCCCTGTTTAAATTCATTACAACCTGTAGCACTTATATCTTCTTTATTTTTAATTTTACCGTTTTCTTCTGTCTCTGTCAAGCCTCCACCCGTCCATTTGCCGTCTTTATCTCTTGGTTGGTTCGGTGAATAGTCTATTGTTGCCACGTCTTGCGTGGCTAAATCAAAAGGGTTTTCAGCATCTCCATAGCCTAATCCCATTAATGGGTCTCTCAAGGCGGTTATGTCTTGAAATGTTTTGCCTTTGTTTTCTGCTATCTCCTCATCAGATATGCTATCAAACATATCCGTTTCTTCTGATAGCTTTTTTAGTTCTTTTTGTGCTGTTGCCTGGTCAATTAATCCGGCTTGAAACACCGAAATTATGCTTTCGGTTTTAAACTTCACGATCTCCGCTGTTTCCCTTGCGGTCGGTGTCCAAAGTGCCGGGAATGTTATATCTAAATCATCAGGTATTGCGCCCCATGCCGACATTGCCATAACAGGGAGCAGTTTATAGATAATAGGTTTTAACACGCTCTCCCGGAGGGAGTCGATATAGTCATAATAGTTTCTTAAATCGCTTTCGCCTGTTGCATTAAGTCCAGCGGGAGCACGGCCGAATAATTTAGTAACTGGTATTCTTGAAGCTCCTGCAAGGTCAAGACACATACTGTCATAGACCTCTTGCAGTCCTGTGAACGTGTACTGCGTGTTTGTTATATTATCATCTTTATTCACGAGCTGTACGCCGAAATTGCTTTTACAAACCGATTGAGCTTGCATAACATTCCAAAATCTGCGCTGTTGCTCGGCAGAGGCAACCGAGAACAACTGGTCAAGGTTTTGAACTTCCATTGTATCAACATTAGCTCTAAACGTGAGTGCTGCCATGTTCGTTGATACGTTGTCATGTTTTACGACATCGGCATATAATGCTTCAACTTCGCTTTCGCCCCAGTACATTTCAGCTATTTTTTCAAGATACGGCAGCTCACGTCCGATAAATCTTATTATCCGTGAATGATGCACTTTAGCATAAATTCTGCCTTCGCCGTCCGTTATGTTGTAATACATCGGCAATCCAAAGTCTGGGTCTGCCATATCCATAACAAGCTCACTGTCGGGAGTTATACCGCTCCATCTATCCAAAATATGCAAGCCTTTGAAGGTATTAGGATATACCATTTCTAAATCAAGAGGCTTGTCAAGCTCACCTTCCTGCCCCTCTATCATAATCAGACCAGCCGAACCGCCGTACAATCTGCCCCATTTCAAGCCAAGATTGATTTTTTCTTTCAGCATGGTTAAACGCTGTACTCTTTCAAATAGTGCTATGTATTCAGGTGATAGACTTCCTGCAAGCGTAAACCAGCCTTTAGTCATGTCATCGGGGATAATGCCCACAACATTCTGGACAACCCAGTTCCCACGATAAAGCGAATTTAACAAGGCATAATCATAAGTCATTCTCGTTAATGGGTACTCTGTACTTTCAAGAGGCGATTGAGAACCAAAGCCGAGCCTAAACAATGAATTTGAGAATGCATCAGTTGTCATTTTTTTGTTTTCTATTTTTTTGCTTTTTCTTACCATCTTCTCTCCTCCCTTTTATTTATTATTCAAAACGCCAATCAGGCAAATAATTTACATAATATCTAAGTGCATCTAAGCTGTGGTCGTTCTGCTTTACCGGCTGTTCTTTGCCATTCAGTGAAGCTCGCTCATCCCACATATAAACGCCCATTTCATCCAACACCGTTTCACAGGTGTCGCAAACTAAAATCTTTCTTTGCTGAATTAAGGTTGACGTTTTTCGTATGCCGTCTAAAACCTCATTCTCCGCAGGAATTACATAAACACCGCGACTTCGCAACTCTGTTATAAAAGAGGCTGCGGAAGGGTCAACAATGGCAGCACAATAATTTTCACCCATAAACTGCATAAAGTCATCGGCATATTCCTTATCCGTTTTCTGTCTGTGTTCTTTACAGCTATCCCAGTTATACTCGTCACAAACACGAACAATGCTGCCATCGTCCCATATATCCAAAAAACGCATTGGGTTTGTTGTACCGTAGTCAATAGCTATTGTTCTTGTTGCCACCGACCGCATTCCGACAGGTTCTTCTCCTTTTTGGAACGTGTTCTCGGTTTGGTCGAACATATCATAAATCAAGCCCTCGGACATTACCCATTGCCCTAATATATACCTTTGATAAAAAACACCTGTGTACATATTCTTATAACGCTGTCGAGTGCGTTCATCAAGCGAGGGGTTATCATCCATTAAAAAATGCAGATGTAAAGCGTTTTTCTTTGGTGCTTGCAATATCCATTCCTGTCTGAACCAATGCCGAGGGTTTTCCGGATTGCAATTAAACCAAAGCTTTGCACCGGATACCGAGCAACGAGCCAGAGCCTGTTCGACAAACGATCTCGGCATTAAAGCAACCTCATCAAGCATAACTCCTGCGAGTGTAACGCCCTGAATTAATGTATATGAGCTTTCATCTTTACCGCCAAAACAATAAAAACGGTTTTCTCTGTCTCCTCGCTTTGCAATAATGGCGTGTTCACTCCTGTTATATCTAACGTCAAATTCCTGTTTTAGATATTGGATATTTAACAGAGGCATTATTATATTTCGCTCAACAGCTCCAACGGACTTACCGCAAAAAGCAAATGCACACTTATCGTAGTTACCCATTCCCCATAAAAAAAATGACAATGACATTATAGATGTCTTGCCACTTCTAACAGCGCCGTCACAAATCAGCGCATCAAAATCACTATATGCAAATTTTAATATTTCCTTTTGCTTATCGGAGAACGCCATCTTTGAACTCCTCCTTCAATGCTTTTGTTATCGGGTCATCTTCAAGTCTGTTTTCGTCATGGTCGTTTTCTTTTTTATTTTCCGCCCAGCCCTTAAAGTTATTGATAAGCGAAAACTTCGCACCCTGCACACCGTCGCGGTCAAACAACCTTCTTTCGGCGTATTCCTCAACATAGCTTTTCGCGCGCGTTATCGTGTCATTAAATTCTTTTTTGCCCTGATAATTAAGCAATGCCTGTCGGCTGTTAAAGCCCAACGCCAGTGCCAAACCTGTTACAGTCGGCGGTTTAGGCTGAACCTCATATATTATATAGCCTTTGTCTGTAACCAACGGCATACCGTCCTCATTAAAAAAAGGAATGCCTTCGCACTCCTTGAAATAATCCTCTATAAGCCCTTCTATCTGTTCCTTGCTCGTATATTTTGGCGGTCGTCCGCCTTTGCTTCTCGGCATTATACCGCCCCTTTCATGCGAAAAGGACGTCCGATTTAATCCGGTACGTCCTTAATCAATTTTTCATGCTACTATTATACCACACTTTTAGGGGACATTAGGGGACATCTTTTTTAAAATCCAATAATGCCAAACCATGAAGTCTTTTTATCTGTCTATACGAATAATTCATCTCAACAGCAATCTCCTCAAGCGATTTATACTCCACATACCGCTTATACAGGATGTTCACATATACCGCATTATCAAGCGACTGTATCTCATTGATTATTTTATGCTTAAGCTGTAAAAACCTTTCAATTTTGCGGCTTATGTCCGCCTCCAGCTCTGCCCGTCTTATTACTTCGTTCGGTATGCTGTCCGCCGATGGGGAAGTCTGAACTCTTTCGCCGTAATCAATGGCATGGCTGCCGATAAGCTCTCTCAGCCGGTTCAGCTCCTCCTGCCGCTGTTCGATGCATAACCCAAGCCGATGGATCTGTCGTAAGTATTCCTTTGGGTTTTCCAACGATGTTACCCCCTTTCGTTTTCTTCCCAGTCAATCTTCTGTCCGCACCTATCGCAGTAATAAAAACATCTACGCTTGTTATCCTCTTGAAGCACCAATCCACAGGAGCAGGCTTTACACCCGTCTGCTGTTGTTATCGGTTTCTTTGGTATCTGTTTTTCGACTGCCTTTATCGCTATCCTCAACGCCTCTATGTCTTTTTCCCAAATATCGCCTTCGTCCTGATGAAATAATTGGCTGTTAATAATAAGGCTTGCTAACTGCTTTATTGCTTCTCTTGCTTCGTCCGATGTCATTTACTCAACCTCAATCCTGTAATAGCCGTGAATATTTCTGCATTAAATTCCGGCAGGCTCTTGAAATACTCAATTAGTTTTTTGGGCATATCTTTATACGCTGTTTTATCATCTACACCATCAATTCTCGGTGCGGGAACACATTCCCATTTCTTTTCTTTCTCGTAATAGTCAAAAGCATTTGTAAATTTCGGATACCACCCGTCTGCATATCCTCTTATATTTTCTTTAACTTTGTCAAATCGTCCCCTGTCTATATCCGAGTTAAACAATTTATATCTGCCAGTCTCGTTAATGCACATAATCGAATATGCAAGACCTTCGCATTTTTTGATGTAATAGCAATTATATATGCCGTAGCTATCGCGTATGCCGTAGCTATCGCTTATGCCGTAGCCGTAGCTTATGCCGGAGCTATCGCGTATGCCGGAGCCGCAACGTATGCCGTAGCTATCGCTTATGCCGGAGCCGTAGCTTATGCCGTAGCTATCGCTTATGCCGGAGCTGCAACGTATGCCGTAGCTATCGCTTATGCCGGAGCCGTAGCTTATGCCGGAGCTGCAACGTATGCCGTAGCCGTAGCTTATTCCGTAGCTATCGCGTATGCCGGAGCTGCAACGTATGCCGTAGCTATCGCTTATGCCGGAGCCGTAGCTT
>ERZ1034949.256-NODE-256-length-37308-cov-16.805170_pt1 | contig 37308 bp, 39 predicted proteins | sample MGYA00520590_ERZ1034949 | MGnify/ENA primary metagenome ERZ1034949 (study PRJEB33766, sample SAMN09781752) | gut metagenome | biome: gut microbiome | host: Homo sapiens | place: Madagascar | study: EMG produced TPA metagenomics assembly of the PRJNA485056 data...
ATACAGTTTAATTGGGAGAAAAAATTATGAACGAAATTATTTACTACCACTTTAAAAAGAATTATACTTGGCTAATCTTAAACATTTTAGCGCTTGCCGCACTTTGTTCCTGCCTTTTTTGCAGTCTATCCTATGCCTTTTGGTGGGAATTTCAGATTCTGTTCGGCTTACTGATTTTTTCTCTGCTGCTTTGGATTTATAAATACGCCCTAAAACAGACTATGGCCATAATTACCGACGACACAATTAAAATAGACCACACAAATCCGATTGCCTGGAATGATATTGAAATAGCCGAAGAACGAATAGTAAACTGCTGTGGAAAAAAACGCCGCGTTATTGTGTTAATTCCTAAAAAAGATATTGATTACAAATATAACTTTCTGCAAAAACACAATGGAGAATTTACACCTTTCTGTCTGCCTCTTTATGGAATTTTAACTCCTGAAGATGAAGAAAAGATATTCCGTCTTGTTGCCCATAAAGTCGGATTAAAGGCTCTTTAATCCATGCGTAAAGATTTTTATATTTTTCGCCACGGCGAAACTGAATTTAATCTTCAGCACCGCCAGCAAGGCTCCGGAACTGACTTGGAACTCACACCTAAAGGAAAAGCTCAGGCTCTGATTTTGGCAACAAAATTAAAACCTTACAAACCGGATGTCATATTCAGCAGTCCGTTGAAACGGGCTGTGCAAACAGCTGAGATTGTTTCTGAAATTTCAGCCTGTCCGCTCATAATAAAAAATGATTTGCGAGAATGTTTTTATGGCGTTGCCGAAGGCGCTCTACAATCAGAACTTTCTGAGAAATATCCCAAAATATACGGCAATTGGAACAATCCGGCAATTTGGGATATTGCATATCCTGACGGAGAAAGTAAAAAAGCTTCTTTGGAACGTGTTTGGACGCAATTGGAAGAACTGGCGCAATCGACATATACTATTATGGGGATAGCTGTTCACGGCGGAACAATGGGCAGTCTTTTAAATTATCTGCAATATGACTTTGCTAAAATAGAAAATTGCGCGGCATTTCATCTAATCTATGATAAAAAATGGTATATTGATGGAGATTTATTTTAGTTTTTATAGCGTTTGATATCGTTTTTATTAGCTTTTTATCTAAAAAAATGCTATAATAAGCTTATATTATTATAAAGGAGGCTAAAATGACTAAACCTGTTGTTGTAGGTATCGGCGAACTTTTATGGGATATGCTGCCTGAAGGCAAACGAGCCGGTGGCGCGCCGATTAACTTTGTCTATAATGCCACGCGTCTTGGCGCCGAAGGATATGCCATAAGCGCAATCGGCAAAGACGACTTAGGCGATGAAATAATCAAAGAGCTGGAAAAGAACCACATTCATCATGTTTTGGAACGCAACGAACATCCGACAAGCATTGTAGAAATTGTCCTCAGCAATGGCATTCCGTCATACACAATCGTTGAAAATGTTGCTTGGGATTATCTGAATGCCACCGCTCAAGAAATAGCCATAGTTAAAAAAGCCGACGCTGTCTGTTTTGGCACATTAGCCCTGCGCTCTCCGCAAACCCGTCAAGCCGTTTTTACTCTTTTGAAAAACACAAAACCTGAGGCGTTTAAGCTTTTTGACGTCAATTTGCGCGGCAATTATTTTTCAAAAAAGCTTATAGATGAACTTCTTATTGAAGCCAACGTATTTAAAATAAACGATGAAGAAATGGTCAAAGTGCAAAAATTATTTGGCTTAAATTTATCAGATGAAGATGTTTGTCATTGGTTTATAAAAAAATACGACCTGCGTTATTTGATTTTTACTGCCGGAGAAAAATACAGCATTGTTTATTCAGCTGACGGTGAAAAATCATATTTAGAAACACCAAAAGTCAAAGTAGCCGACACAGTCGGAGCGGGAGATTCCTTTTCTGCCGGTTTTATTATGGGACTTTTAAACGGAAAATCATTGCGTGACGCCCATCGGCAAGCCGTTGCAACCGCCGCTTTTGTATGCACCCAAAAGGGAGCTTGGCCCGAATACATATAATCAAAAAAAAGGAGAAAAAACATGCTTAAAACGGATATGCTGAAAAAACTTACACCTATCATGTTTGCTTTTTTTGCCATGGGTGCCGTAGACTTTGTGGGAATTGCCACAAATTATGTTAAAGTCGATTTTGCTCTTTCCGACACTATGGCAAATCTTTTTACTTCTATGACTTTTTTCTGGTTTTTAATTTTTTCGGTGCCAACCGGTTTACTGATGAACAAAATCGGACGCCGCCAAACCGTGCTGCTCAGTTTGGCTGTTTCAATGCTTGGTTTGCTTTTACCTTTATTTGACTATAATTTAGTTATTATAATGCTTTCTTTCTCACTTCTCGGCATTGGCAACACAATCATGCAGGTTTCGCTTAATCCGCTGATTTCCAACATCGTGGCAAAAGATAAAATATCCAGCGCGTTGACCTTCGGACAATTTGTAAAAGCCACGGCATCTTTTGTTGCACCTATATTAGCCGGCTGGGGAGCAATTCATTTTGGTAAATGGCAAATTCTTTTTCCGTTTTTTTTAGTTGAGACAGCTTTGGCATTTATTTTATTATCGCGAGAAAAAATAGAAGAAACGGAAATCGGAAAAACCTCTGGTTTCAGAGAATGTGTCAAATTATTAGGCAGCGGCACAATCTTTTTATGTTTTATGGCAGTTATGTGCCATGTCGGACTGGATGTCGGCACCAACGTAACAACACCTAAACTGCTTATACAAAAACTTGGATGGACATTGGAACAAGCCGGTTATGCAACCAGTATATATTTTTTCTTCCGTACTATTGGCAGTTTCAGCGGCGCCTATATTTTGGCAAAATATTCAAATCGCAAATATTTTTTAGGCAGCGTCTTGCTTATGCTGATTGCGCTTATTGGTATTTTTGCGTTTAACAGTAAAGAGCTTTTATATATTTGCATAGCCTGCATCGGTTACGGCAATGCCAATATTTTTCCGGTTGTTTTTTCACAAGCCTTAAAGAGCATGCCTCACCACGGCAACGAAGTTTCCGGTTTAATGATTATGGGAATTTTCGGCGGAACCATATTTCCATTGCTGATGGGAATTGCCTCGGATTTTGCCGGCAATCAACACGGAGCCGTTGTAATCATGATTTTATGCGCATTCTATTTATTACTTATGAGCCGAAAAATCAGAGATTGAGTTTTTATAAATAGCTATTGTAATACCGCTGAAAATATGTTTTAATCATATAAAAACATAAAGGAGTTTACACCATGCGCAAAATGATTGATATAGATTTCGGTTCTTCTCGCTATAACGAATTGGTTGAATTGCGTTATAAAATATTATTAGAACCGCTCGGCCTGAAATTTTTGGATTCATTTCGCGCCAAAGAGGCCAACTATTTACACATTGGCTGTATAGAGCAATTAGATGACAAACTTGTCGGCGGTTTGATTTTAGCTCCCTTAGACAATGAAAAAATACGTTTAATGCAAGTTGCCGTAGACACAGTTTACCGTGGAGAAGGAGTTGGACGTGAACTTGTTAAATATGCCGAAAAGCGAGCTAAAGAAGCCGGCTATAGTCAAATAATTATGCACGCCATGCTTTCTGTCGTTGGTTTTTATGAAAAACTCGGTTATCACGCCGAAGGAGACATTTTTGATGAACAAGGCATAACTTTTCTAAAAATGGTCAAGGACTTGTAACATGGCTGCTAAAAAGATTCTGATTACCGATTATTTAAAGCATCGTTTTTTTGAAAGATATGATGTAAAAGGGCATGATTTGTCTGCCATAGCCTTGCGTAAACTAAAAAATAATCTGTCTAAAGAAGAATTTGAACCCTATCAGCAGCTGGATTCGGCAACCAACAAAATCATAGACCTTATTTCTGAAGATGAGGAGCGAGACGGCACTCCGGCTGATGAAAAAATTATAGACGACTACGAAAAAATGGCCGATAATAAGAACCTGCCGCGCGCTGTCCGCATAAAAATGTATGATTTGGTTTTGACCGGTCATGAAAAATACATTGAAGGCAATACGCTTTATCTAAATGTTATGGATAAAAAAATTTCCCTGCTGAACAAAAATCATATTTCTGACCTGAAACACGCCGCCATGCTGGTTAAACAGCATTCTTTCGGGGTGTTATACAGCTTAAAGCATAAGCTTTTGTCAGCAGTAAGACGTAAACTTTCTGACAATGATTATCCCAATATGCAAGAAGGTTTAGAGCTGAAAAAACAATCAACTCAAAATAAAAAACAACAACGTATTGCTTCTGCACGCAACAAAATTGCCGCTATTGAGAAAGCGCTGAAAAAGAACATCTCTCCCGATGAAAGAGCCGAACTTTTGTTGCAAAAAGCAGAAACTCTGAGCAATTGCGGATTCGGCAGATTAAAAACCTGTCGGGAAAAAGCCGATATATATAATGAATTACAATATCTTTCAGCCGCAAGCAGAGATTTTGAAGCTGCCGATTTTTATGCCCGTGAAGAAGCGCATCAAGAAAATGTTGCCAATAACATATTCAAGCATTTACACATCAGCAAAAAAGGACGGGATATTTAATTATCCAAATACATCGGACTCTGCTTATAGTTTTTAATCAAATATTTCAGCCATACGCCGATAATCGCCGCACACGGCACAGCAATTATCATTCCCAGCAACCCCAGCAGCACGCCTCCGGCAAGCAAGGCGAACATCACCCAAACCGGATGCAGGCCTATATTTTCTCCAACCAATTTCGGAGTTAAGAAGTTTCCTTCAAAAAACTGCCCTATGGCAAAAACAGCCAAAACAGCAACAATTTTAGGCATGCTTCCGTATTGTGTGATAACCAGAGCCATTGCCATTAAAAATCCGGATATACTGCCGACATATGGAATAAAAGAGATAATACCGGCCAAAAAACCGACAACGACACCCATTTCCAAGCCAACCAACCACAAACCGAATGAATAATAGCTGCCCAAACACAAGCAAACCAAAGCTTGACCTCTTAAATAGCCGGAAATTATACGGTTTACTTCCTGCATTCCGTCTAAAACAGTTTGTTTATGTTTCTGCGGTATCAATCCTTGTATTCTATCCGTAAATTGATGCCAATCGCGCAGCATATAAAATGCAACCACCGGAGAAATAAGCAATAACGATAAAACATTTATAAAAGCAAAACCATTACTGACAACGCTTTGTAAAACTTTACCGGCAATTTTCAAATAATTAGCCATATTTTCCTGCACCACATTTTCCATGTTGCCATAATCCAAACCGAAACGTTCTTTAATTTCTCCCAAAACAGGCAGCAATCTTTGCGCAAACACACGCGCATAATCCGGAAGTTTCGCCGCATATTCCGCAGCCTGTGAAAATATCGCGCTGCAAAGCAAAACCAGCAACGGCAGCAAAATTAAGAGTGAAATTCCCATAACAATAGTAGTTGCAACCGTGCGTGAAGTGCTGCTGTTTTTAGAAACTTTACTTACCATTGGGTCTAAAAAATATGCCAGAACAATTCCGACCACAAACGGCAGCAATACTGAGCGCAACGCATACAAAAATACGCCGCAAACCAAAAACACGCAAAAAAACAACATATAGCGTTGATTATCGATATTTCTCTTAGTCATATTTTTTCTACCTTAAAACATAAAAACTATCATTTATTTCATAGCTCAACCCCAATTCTCTAAAAGAGTTCAGCAAATCATCCGACATTCCGTTATAATTTATTGTAAAGCTGACTTTGCCGCCGCCGATACTTTTTGTATCTATGCTATCAACCTGAGGCAACGCTGTAATAGCGGCGCTTTTAGTCAGCCAATCTTTCATATTTTCATATTCATAAACGGCATTCATTGTTCCCTTTGCGGCGGTTCCGCCATTGTTTTCGGTTTCTCGTTCCATATTAGAAATAAACATCACACTTTTTTCAATAGCATTATCAAACAAATTTCCGTTACCTTCATCATAAACCGAAAAACTATTTTCATTTTTTGTTTTTTCATTTTTTACGGTTACTTTCAAATCGCCGTTTTCCAACGATTCGGCATATATAACATATACTCTGTCCGAACCAAAGCGTCCGGAAATTTCATTGTATAACGAGGCATTCATATATAGTGCGTTTTCCGCATTTAAATCAGCAATATCCTCAAAACGGGCATCAGCAGTTTGCAATTCCATTGTGCCGAACTTTATAAGTCCCTTACTGCGCCAATTTATTCTCCAAACATTGCTTTTTTCCCACAATTGCGGAACAGTATGAGGTTTTTCTTTATATACCGGAATAACCAAAAGATTTGTTGTTTCCGTCTCAATCATATTATTTTCAGCCAAATAATCTTTTAAGAGCGGTTCGTTTATTTGGACAGTTAAAACGGCCTTATATTTTGTACCTCCGGCTTTTTCATCAGCAACGCTGACAGATTGTATAAAATGCAAAATTTCATCATCGCTCAAATTTTTCAAGAGTTCGGTATTTTCGGCTGAAGTCAATCGTCCGGCGACTTCCAAAAACCCCTGCCGTTGGGCTTCTGTCATTGCTTTATCCTTAGCTTTTACAGAATTTTCAGCTTCAGCGTCAACCGGAATCTGCGCTTCAAAGCTGACCTTAGCAAAAACCGGAAATGTCAAAAACATTGTCATTAGCCAAACAACTATTTTTTTCATAAAAAATCTCCTTGAGTCTTTTTTCTTAAAATAGTATATCTTAAACAAAAATGCAAAACTTTTATCAAACATTTTAATCTAATTTTAAAAGATAAGCAGTTAAGTAAATATAATAATTTTAATATATATAAGGACGTTTGCAATGATAAAAAGCACATACATCAAAAGCCTGCTGGAACGGGCAAAAAAAGATTTGAAAACTATTGTACTTCCGGAAGGCGAAGATGAGCGTGTTTTAACCGCCGCCCACATGATTACCGCCGAAAAAGCGGCTAAAGTGATTATTTTGGGTGATGTGGAAAAAATTAAAGAGTTTTATGCCGAAAAAAATTGGGATTTGACTGATATTGAATTAGTCAAACCAGAAGAAGATTCTCGTCTTTCTGAATATACAGAATTGCTTTATAATCTGCGCAAAGAAAAAGGTCTGAGCCATGAAGACGCCGCCAAACTTGCTTTGAACTATAACTATTTTGGAACATTGATGATAAAATCCGGCCATGCCGACGGTATGGTTTCGGGCGCCAATCACTCTACTGCCGACACTGTTCGTCCGGCTTTGCAGATTATTAAGTCAGCCAAAAAAGGCAGCAGCGTTTCTTCTTTCTTTATCATACTTTCCAATGACAAACCTTATGTTTTGTCTGACTGCGGCATTATCATTGAACCTACTGACAAAGAATTGGCAGATATTGCCTTGAACGCCGCCGAAACCGCCGTTCACTTTGGCATAGAGCCATCTATCGCCATGCTTTCATATTCTACCAAAGGCTCCGGCAAAGGAGATAGTGTGGACAAAGTCGTTCGCGCCACAAAAATGGTGCAAGAAGCAATACTTACCGATGAATATAAAAATTTGGGCATAGAAGTTGACGGCGAACTGCAAGCCGATGCCGCTCTGGATTCGGTTGTTGCCGCCAAAAAAGCTCCAAACAGCCATGTTGCCGGTCATGCCCGCGTTTTGATTTTCCCTAACTTGGAAGCCGGAAATATCGGCTACAAACTATTGCAGCGTTTGGGTGGATGCGAAGCATACGGACCAATTTTACAAGGATTAAATGCTCCGGTTAATGATTTGTCACGCGGCTGCTTTGCCGAAGACATTGTCGGCGCAATAGCCATCACCTGTATTCAAGCTCAAAAATAAAGGATTAAGCTATGGAAAAAATTTTAGTTATAAACTGCGGTTCATCTTCTCTTAAATTTCAGCTCTATAACGTTGATAACGGAAATTATAATGTTGTTTCCAAAGGTATTGCCGAACGCATTGGACAAGCTAACTCAATTCTAAAATATCAGCATACAGGTTCTGATAAAAAAGAAGAATTGATAAACATGCCGACTCACGCCGAGGCAATTAAAGATGTTTTGAAATGCTTGCTGAACGGAGCTTTGCAAAATTTGGAAGAACTCAGCGCTGTTGGTCACCGCATTGTGCAGGGCGGCGATATATTCAAAGGTTCTGTTTTAATTACCGATGAAGTTATAGAACAAATCGCAGGCTTATCGGATTTGGCGCCATTGCACAACCCGGCTCACGTTTTGGGTATCAAAGCTGTTAAGGCCGCTTTGCCAAACATTCCGCAAGTTGCTGTGTTCGACACCTCGTTTCATCAGACTATGCCGCCTGAAGCCTATCGTTATGCTTTGCCCGAAGACCAATATGTGCGCAACAAAATCCGCCGCTATGGTTTTCACGGAACTTCACATAAATACGTTTCGGAGCGCTGCGCCGAATTGATTGGCAAAAAAGGCAAAATAATCACCTGCCACATGGGCAACGGCGCCTCAATATCCGCCATTGACAACGGAGTTTGCGTTGATACATCTATGGGATTTACTCCGCTGGCCGGTACGATTATGGGTACTCGCTGCGGCGATATTGACCCCTATATTCCGCTTTATATTGAAAAGAAAGACGGTTTAAGCGCTCATGAAGTCAATGAAATGATGAACAAGCAAAGCGGCATGCTGGCTTTGTGCGGATATTCCGACAACCGCGATATTGAAGCCGGATATTTAAGCGGCAACGAAAAATGTATTCTTGCCACCAAAACTTATGTTCACGCTTTGCTGAAATACATCGGCGCATACATTGCCGTTTTGGGCGGAGTAGACGCCATTGTGTTTACGGCCGGCGTTGGCGAACATGGTGTTATTATTCGTCAGTTGGTTATGGAACATCTTTCTTATTTAGGTATCAAACCTGATTATGAAAACAACAAACTGCACGCAACAGAAGTTATGATTTCCACTCCGGATTCAAAGGTTAAAGTTTTTGTTATTCCGACAGATGAGGAACTGGTCATCGCGCAAGATACTATGAAATTGGCTTTGCATAAATAATTTTTTATTAAAACAAAAAGGAGGAGAATAATCGTTCTGCTCCTTTTTAATAAAAAAATATAAAAAAGTTCTTGACCTGAACCGCACTCTGAGGATTAAATATTGACAACAAGGAGTATAAACGAATGAATAAAAAAATTTTAATCATTTCCGGAAGTCCGCGGATAAACGGCAACTCCGACATCTTATGCGAAGAGTTCAAACGCGGCGCTTTAGAAGCCGGTAATATAGTAGAAAAAATTCGTTTGAGCGATAAAAAGATAAACTTCTGTTTAGGCTGCGGAGTCTGCAATGCCACCGGTAAATGCATACAAAAAGATGACATGGCGGAACTTTTGCAAAAAATACTTGCTGCAGATGTGATTGTTTTGGCATCTCCTGTGTATTTTTATGGAATGAACGGACAAATGAAAACCTTTATAGACCGCACGGTTCCGCAATACACAAAAATTTCAGGCAAAGATTTTTACTTTATTATCAGCGCCGCGGATACTGTACAAAAACACATGGACAAAGTTATTGAAGGTTTCCGTGGATTTACAGCCGATTGTTTGGAAAATGCCACTGAAAAAGGCATTGTTTACGGCTTAGGGGCATGGCTGAAAGGCGAAGTAAAACACAATAAAGAAGCAATGCAACAGGCTTATGAGTTTGGTAAAAACGCCTGATTTAAATTACACAAAGAAAAAACCGGCCTCAAATTAAGGTCGGTTTTTCTTTACTAATTATTCTTCAAACAATAGATTTATATTACAACTTTTATCTATACAATCGCACCCTTTTGCGGCTAAGGCAGGTGGTAAAGGCAATGTGTTAACATTTAACGGACGACAAGCTACTACTCCATGCGCATTATTATCTTCCATATCCATTCTACCACTACAGTCTATAATACTACCATAATTTCCTATTTCAATTCCGACAAAACCTGATGAATCCCCACCCCAATCATTTGTAGCTAAAGTTATACAAGCTTCTCTGGACAATCCGAATAACCATATATATATACCCTTATTATCATAACCACTCGCAAATCCTAACTCCCCACCTAATGCGTGAATAAATCTATGGTTTACACCCATATCTGTTTCTTTCGGAAAAATATAATCTCTAACAAAAGCATAAATATCGTCCTCCGCATCATAATCCAAATCAGGAACTCTTTGCTCATTAGCGTAAAGTATTCTTATATTAGAAACAATTGTCAAAACTTCATCTATAGCTTTATTTACCTTAAACTTTTCCATCGCTTTAGAATATCCGGCGATACCGCCGACTGTTAAAACGCCGACTATCGCTAATACGCCCAGCATTTCTATCATGGAACGCCCAGCAGAGCAAGCATCATTGCGAGGAGTGTAACGACGAAGCAATCCAAACCACTCGCCCCTGCTCTTTACTTTGAAAAATTCTATACCCTTAAACATCTTATTCCTCCTTAATTGTGTAAAAAAAACGACCGTTATTTTTACACAGCAAAACAAGCGGCAATAAAATGTTGTAAAAACAGCAAAAAACATCGCAAATATAAAAAGTTATTGCAAATTTCGGCAACCTTTGCTAGACTATAAAAAACAGCCTAAAAACTGTCCATTTTAAACGGTCGTTTTTTTTACACACTCACTAATCTTCTAATGCTAAGAATTTCTTTATTGGATAATTTTTATATATTTCAACTAAAAATAAATATCAAACACTTAAAAACGGCGGAATTACTCCCGCCGTTCCCATATTATTAGCCCTTACGAACTAAAAAATATATCTTGAGTTTGCGAATAATAAATACAATCTTTATTATCATTAGTTTGTTCCTTATAATTAGTAGAACAAAGCCAAACTCACGCATATGTTCTATTGAACTATTGACATTCAGTCAAATATATGCTATCTTAACCTTAGAATAAAGTTAAGAACAGTTTAACTTTGTTCGTGTTGGTTAAAATTTGTCGGTGCAGCAACACCGACATATTTTTTATATAATATGCAACCATAAATATCAAGCAAAAATTCAAAAGCCGCCCTCTAAACAAGGACGGCTTTTTCTTTAATCAATCTTATAAAAATTTCCGCTTTCACAGTCATACTGCAAATGCAAAACAGCGCAATTTTCAAAGCTGATATTCTTCAGCTGATAACCGCATTGCAATGCGCTGATAACACCGGCATGACAAACAACACCGACAATACTCTCTGATTTACCGACAATCTGACGCAAACAAGCATCCACCCTGCAAAAAGCGTCATATTTACATTCCCCATCAGGAAAATGCAAATACCATGTCTTTTGGTCAGGATTCATCAATTGCTGCTCAAATTCCTTACCGTAAATCTGCCTTACCTCATCAAAAGTCAATCCTTCGGCTGTTCCAAAATAAACCTCGCGCAAATCAGGCATAACCTCAACCGTTAAATTATCATAATTTTTCGCAATATATCCGGCTGTTTGCTGCGCACGGGTTAAAGAAGAACAATAAAGTTTTTCCAATCCCAAATTTTTAACTTTTTCAGACAAAGCTTCTGCCTGTTTTTTACCGGTTTCATTCAAAACATCATCACAACCGGAACCTTGCCATTTTTGAGCCAAATTCTTATCAGTCTGACCATGGCGGAAGATAAAGATATCTTTCTTCATAATTTACATAAGTATATTTTTATAATAAGAGGTATAATGCTTTATTTTCCGCAATGCAACAAAAAAAATACTCGATTCTCCATTGAATCGAGTATTTTTTAGTTTAGAACAATGCAATTTTTGCATCTTCAACATCCAATACCTGCATGTCTTTTGGCGCTGTCCAAATCCACAAACTCATATGATGAGTCATGCTGTGACAATATTCTGAAGGAGAATAGCTGCCGCCTAACGCGCTGAATAATGCAGTAGCATGGTCTTTTGTTCCAACAAAATAAGGTCCGCCATCCAATACCAGCACCTCAAAATACAAACCAACAGATTTTGAACGGGTATAAATCAAATCTCGCAAAACACATTTGTTCTTTTTTGTTACGAAAAACACGGAACCGATATTTTTAACTTCACGAAAAACATGCAAAAGTTCAGCCTCAATCAAAGCTAATTTTTCTTTTTTAACACTTAAATCCATAAAAATAAAATTTTATTAAACAAAAAAATAAACATCAAAATTAAAATACGGATGTTTGTTTACCATATATTTTTTATTTCTGCAAGATTTTTTGTCAAAAAACAGCATCTAAAAAATACTTGACTTAGAGTATACTCTAAGAATTATGATTTATCATGAAAGGAAACATAAAAATGCGTATGTGGATTATACTTTTTGTAATTTTAATTTTTTCAACTCTTGCCGGTTTGGCTTATTTAACCGACCGTGTTTCTAAATTTGATATTTTATTAAAATTATCGCGAAAAAACACCAAACTTCTCTACACAATCAGTCTTATTCTGGTATTGACGGTTTTCGCCGTGCTTTGTTTATGGCTTAATTTAATGAATGCGGTAATCGTTTTGCTGCATTTAATGATTTTATGGCTGCTTTGCGACCTTGTTTTTGGAATTATGGAACACTTTATGCCACAGCCGTTTCAGCATTATTATGCCGGAATTACCGCTTTGCTGCTGACTTTTACTGCTTTAAGCGCCGGTTGGTTTTTAGACCACCATGTTTGGACAACACATTACAATCTTGAAACTTCTAAAACCGACAAACATCTGCGTATTGTACAATTTGCGGATTCGCACATCGGAACAACCTTTAACGGCGACGGTTTTGCCAAACATATTGAACAAATACAAATGTTAAATCCAGACGTCGTAGTTGTTGTCGGAGATTTTGTTGATGACGACACCATGCTTAAAGATATGCAAAAAGCTTGCGCTGCTTTAGGTAAACTTAAAACCACATATGGTATTTATTATGTATTCGGCAATCATGACAAAGGCTATCATAGTCCTGAAAAACGAGGCTATTCCGGCAATGATTTAATCCATGAACTGCAAAAAAACGGCGTAACAGTTTTGCAGGATGAAGCAGTTTTGCTAGCAGATGACTTTTATATTTTAGGTCGCAAGGACAGTTCAGAATTTTATCGCGGCAGCAGCCGTGAAAATATGGATACGCTGGTAAAACCATTGGATAAAAATAAATACATTATTGTTTTAGACCATCAACCTAATGATTATAAAAGCCAGATTGACGCAGAAGTTGATTTAGTGCTTTCCGGACATACCCACGGCGGACAACTTTGGCCTTTGATAAAAGCCGGAGAATGGATAGGCGCCAACGACAAAACTTATGGATATGAACGCCGCAATCTAACGGATTTTATAGTTACTTCAGGAATTTCCGATTGGTCTATAAAATTCAAAACCGGCACAAAATCAGAAATTGTAGTAATAGATATCAACAACCGCTCCTAACCGAGCGGTTTTTTACAAGTTATATGTTGTCCATTTCCCAAACCAAAATACAGTCTTCTTTTTTAACCGAGCAGGAATTACAAATATTTTGCATTTCTGCTAAAGTAGCCTCGTTTAGGCATTTTTTTTCGGAATCTCCGCAATATTTATCGCCATAATAACCATAACCGGCGGATTTATTTTTCCATAAACCGGCATAATATAATGAGCTATGCAGAGGTTTAAGCAGGTTGTTGAACAGTTCAAAGCAAAGTTTGCTGGAAAAAGTTTGGATAATAGAATAGCCATTGCTATCGTCAGTTGCACCAAGCTGCAAGTCAAAGGTAAGATGTTTGCTTCTAACATAAGTAGAAGCAAAATTACCGGCAGAATCTCTGACTCCTGGTTTACCGGCGACTTTCCAACCGGCAGGCAAAAGATTCAGTTCTTTAATTGTTTCGGCTAAATAATATCGCTCTTGATATTCGCCCTCTACACGCAAAGGTGAAAAATTATCCATATGCTCCATTAGTCCAAACATCAGAGAAGTATATTCTTCAACTAGCTTGTTGACCTTAAATTTTTCCATCGCTTTGGAATATCCGGCAATACCGCCGACTGATAACACACCGACAATAGCAAGCACGCCGAGCATTTCTATCATGGAACGCCCAGCAGAGCAAGCATCATTGCGAGGAGTGTAACGACGAAGCAATCCAAACCACTCGCCCCTGCTCTTTACTTTGAAAAATTCTATACCCTTAAACATCTTATTCCTCCTTAATTGTGTAAAAAAAACGACCGTTATTTTTACACACTCAGAATAAGACGCTGATAATTCTCACAAAACCACAAAAAACATCGCAAATATAAAAAGTTATTGCAAATTCAGGTAGCCTTTGCTAGACTACAAAAAACAGCCTAAAAACTGTCCATTTTAAACGGTCGTTTTTTTTACACACTTTCGACCATAATAACGCTTTGATTTTTCCGATTGATTTTCGTTAAACATAATAGAATTTTAATTAACACCCTAAATTTTATGATTTTATTTTTAAAAATAATATGTTAGTGTTCGGAACAATTTAATAAACCGGAGGACTATAATGAAAAAATTCAGCTGTATTTTATGTTCAATTGCAGTTTTACCCTGCGCCGCACAAGCAGATGGATTTGATTTCAGCCAATCTGGTTTAGCCGGCATATATTACGGTGTAATGCAAACCCGCCGCCAAAACAACTACGACAACCTGCCAAACCGTTTGGTTTATCGTCAAGACGGACGTTTTGAAGGAGCTTACACCTTTGCCGATAAAACTCGTTTAGGCGCACACGCAGACTATACTTTGGCTTTCAGGCAACACGACAAAGACTACAACGGCGGCGATTGGCGCTTTTATCCCTATGCTTTAGCCGAAAATCCTGCTTATGGTAAATTTACGGTCGGTTATTCTTATAATGCGGCGCGGCAGCTTCATATGGGCGCGCAAGACATCAGCTGGATAGGTATTCAAGACAGCAATCTGTCGAATTTTTTAACGGACGTCAACTGGTCTAATGGATTAAAGAAGACTAAATTCGCCACACCTAAATCCACCGCAATTATGGATGACGGACGCGCTGTAAAGTTTGTTTATTTTACACCGATGTTCGGCAACACTAAATTTGGCTTCAGCTATACGCCGGAAAACGCCAGCCGCCGCGGCATGGTCAGCCGCTATACCGATTATGAAACAAATGAAGACGGCTACACCGCCGCCATGCAAAATAAATGGTCTGTCGGCTTAGGCGATGTTTATACTTCTGCCGCTTATGGCGAATTTAACGGCACAGATAAAGAATGGGCTTTCGGTATACGCTGGATTTTAGACAATTTCAATATTTCAACTTCTTATAAAAAAGCTTATATTGATGGCAATAAAAACCCTATCACCACAATTTCCGACAATCCGTATCTGCCGGCATTGTTTGATAATTATCGTGAAGGACAATCTTGGGACTTCAGCGTCGGCTATAAATTTTTTGACCGTTTAAAAGTCAACTTTGCTTATTTGCACACAGAAGCAGAAAACACTCGCAACCGCGATGATTTATACGTTCAAACCAACAGCTTTGAAGTCAATAAATATTTGGAATTATTCTTGATTAACGGCTATATCAATTCCAAAGGCACAGAGCGTCAATCGTCCAATAATAACCGCGGTTATGCTATAATAAGCGGTATTGCCTTAAAATATTAAGATGTATAAAAAACTGTACAGTTTTGCCCCGATAGCAGATTGCACCACCAGAATTATGGTAATCGGAACCATGCCCGGTGAATCCTCGCTGCAAGCCGCAGAATATTATGCTTTTAAGCATAATGCTTTTTGGCCGATTATATTTAAAATATCCGGAAAAAAAGCGCAAAATTACGCCGAAAAAATAAAATTACTGAAACAGCTTCGTATTGGTTTATGGGATAACCTTAAAGTCTGTGAACGCAAAGGAAGTTTGGATAACGATATAAAATGCGCCGAACCGAATGATTTTGAAAACTTGCTTGCAGATTTTCCTAATATAAAAAAACTACTGTTCAACGGGCAGAAATCGTTTGCTTTTTTCAAAAAATATCACAAACCCTTACTGGAAAAATACAAATACGCGATTTTACCTTCCACAAGTCCGGCAAACGCCAGACTTTCTCCTAAACAGAAATTTGCTCTGTGGCAAAAAGAACTTAGTGAAATTTAAGTGCAATCGTGCAATTATCTTTTTTACAAGAGCAGACAGTCTGCGCTTCCTGTTCGCTTAGAGGGTCACCGGAAATTATACCGGAATCTTTTGAATCCAGATGATAGTTATCCGCTTCTGACAATAGCTGCGTTTTTAAATTAAATACGCCATTATGCTTGCCTCTGGCATCCAAAAAAGAAACTTCCATTCCGACATAGTTTTTTATAAAAGATTTCCAATCCGTTTGGGCCAAAAGCCGGCATTCGCGGCGTGATAGTCCGGTATAAAGCATAATATAAGCCGTTGTCCCAGGATAAACCTGTTTATATTTCTCTTGATTATTATACAAATTCATATAAAAACGTTTTTCCAGCACAGTATAAAAAGCCTCATAAAAGAAAATCCGCCCACCAAAACGATTATAAACAATATAGCCGCTTTCATCACTTCCGGACTTGGCGTCAAAAGGCAAAAGATTATTCAAAACAACGCTTTCTGTATCAAAATGCTTAAATTTTTCTGTATAAAAATTTTTGATATTATTATTTGTGGTTACAATATCATCGTAAGTTTTATTGATTTTATTGCGAATATAGACTCCCGTATAGCAAAAATAAACACCGAACACCACCAGCAACACCGGTAACAAATAGCATAAACGGCGTAAGAACGTACCTATTTTATTATCTTCTGTCTCGGACATTATTTTTCTCTATACAAAAAAATATCTGTTTATAATGGTAGAAAAAAATAAAATATTCTGCAACAAAAAAGTTTGGTTAATCACAATCTATATTTAGTATCGGCGAATAATTCCGGATAACACGCCTTGAATCTTTACTCGGTCCGACGTATATGTCTGCGGCTGATATTCTTTATTGCACGGCAAAAGATGAATAACATTGCCATCTTTTTTCAAAACTTTAAGAGTTGCTTCACAGTTATCTATCAACGCCACCACAATTTTTCCGTTGTCGGCTTGTTCCTGTTTACGGATTATAGCGGTATCACCGTCCAATATTCCGGCTTCCACCATTGAATTTCCCTCAATTGTCAAAGCATAATATTTACCGAGAGAAACCATATCAAACGGCACCGACACCGTCTCTGTTTCATCTGCCAAAGCTTCAATCGGCAGACCGGCGGCAATTTTCCCATATAAAGGAATCTGCACAGAACTGTTATGCAAAGCCTGTTCTCGTTTTTTTTCTTCATCTATAATAGCCTGAGGTTTAAAGCGCGGCAAACGAATAACCTCCAGCGCGCGAGCTTTATGCGGCAGCTTGTGTATAAAATTTCTTTCTTCCAGCGAACTTATGAGCGCATGAATCCCAGACTTAGATTTTAAACCGATTGCATCTTTCATCTCGTCAAAAGACGGACATTGGCCTGTTTCGCGGTTGACTTTGTTTATATACATCAAAAGATTATACTGCTTTTCTGTAAGCATGCGCATTTCTCCTAAAATTTGTTCTATTTTAGTTCTGTATATTTACAAAAGTCAAGCGATTTTTTAAGCTGATTTCCGCGAAGTCACAAACTGTTCTCCGATTTTCAAAAACTTTTCGGTACGCAGCTGTTTCAGCTTATCGTAGTTCTGAGCGCAAAGTTCTTTTAAATCTTTTTCCAACGCTGCGCGCAAATTTTCAAAAGTTTTTGCCGCATCACGGTGCGCTCCGCCCAAAGGTTCGGCCACTATTTCATCTATAATTCCCAGCTGTTTCAAATCTTGAGCCGTCAGATGCAAAGCTTCGGTGGCCTCTTTGGTTTTATCTGCCGAACGCCACAATATAGAAGCACATCCTTCAGGAGAAATTACCGAATAAATAGAATGCTCCAGCATAATAACCTTATCTGCAACAGCAATCGCTATAGCTCCGCCCGAACCGCCTTCTCCGATAACCGTAGCAATAATCGGCGTTTTTATACGCAGACATTTTTCAATCGAGGAGGCAATCGCCTGAGCCTGACCTCTAGCCTCGGCATCCACCCCCGGATATGCGCCGGCAGTATCGACAAAAGCTAAAACCGGCAGCTTAAACTTTTCTGCCATATCCATCAAACGCTGCGCCTTGCGATATCCTTCAGGCTTAGCCATTCCAAAATTATACTTAATTCTGGAATCCAAATCATTGCCTTTTTCCTGTCCTATTATTACAACCGGAATATCGCCGAACTTGCCTATTCCACCGACCATTGCCGCATCATCGCCAAAACAGCGGTCACCGCACAATAGCGTAAAATCGGTGATTAAGGACTTTATATAATCCAAGCAATGCGGACGATTCGGATGTCTGGCAATCTGAGCCTTTTGCCATGGCGATAAATTTTTATAAACATTTTCCATATGAGTTTGCAGATGTTTTTCCAAACGTTTAATTTCTTTGGTAATGTCCAAATCTTCATCTTTGGCAATCATTTTCAAGTGTTGAATTTTTTCTTCAATATCCACGATTGTTTTTTCAAAATCCAGAATTACTGTTTCATTATCGCTCATGTTTTTTTCCTTAACGATTAAAATAACTGTGGGGGAGTTTATCACATTTTTTTGAAATGTTTAGTCTTTTTTTTACGTTGTTAATGACTGTTGACTTTTTCATAAAAAAGTTTGCTATTAAAATATATGCCGCTATAATTGATAATATCTTGTTTTCAGAGGGTATTAACAATGCTGTTGTTTTGTTTTTTTATTACAGTTTTTGCTTCAGCCAGCTGGTTGATTTATGCTTTAATGTTTGTCAGTTCAAAATTAGCGGAATCCCGATTGTGGGAGCAAAGTCCCGAACAAATGCTTTTGATGCTTTCGATTGTTTTTCTGCCGATACTGATTATTTGGATGGTGTTTGGCTTTATAAATCAGTTTATCACCAATCGCGGAATGAATATAAAACAAAATGAACTTTTAAACCAATTGCAAAAAAATCAAGACTACACCGACCTTGTGGTACGGGTTATGCTGGATGCCGAGCATGAAATTAAAGATGGCTTTGTACTAAACAAATTTGATTTGTTTGTCTCAGACATGAATGAATCTCTGAGTGAAATTATTCAACGCTGCAACATAGCGTCTTCTGCACAGCTGGAACAACTCTGGCAGCGTGTTAAACGCGGAGAGCGCTGGGTTCTGGGAAAAGCGATTTTAGATGCCGGCAAAAGCCAAAGCACTTTTAATGCCTGGGTTGCAGAAAAAATAAACCGAGACAAAGTTTTTCGCGGCACAATGCTTGAATTTTGCTCGCGTTACCAAAACCTGCTGCAGCTCTTAGAAAAACATGACAGAGACAAAATATTTTTAAGAATTATAGAAACAGGCGTATTCGGCAAAGTATATTCCATTATTGCTCCGCTGAGCGAAGGAATCAGCGGACTGTCCGCGACCCCTGCCGATAAGGCTCCGCAATCCCAAACAACTTACGACTATTCATCGGTTCTGAAAATAGCCACAATGGAAGAGCCTAAAGCCAGCGAAACAATTATCAACGTCGACAAAAACGACAACGAGGATGAAAACACGTCTATTCCTGCGCCCAAACGCTCTTTATTTTCCCGTCTGAATCCTTTCGGAAATAAAGAAGAATATGAAGAAGACGATGATGAACATGAGCAAGACCCTTTCTTCAGAGCGCTGCATAACAGTTTTCAGAGCGATGACAGCTTAGTGGCAGATAAAGTTTCCAATTCATTTAAGGAAAACACCTTATCTTTAGATTCGGTTTCGGAAATTAAAGATGAACCTTCCTTATCTTCGCCATCAATGCCTTCCGAAATTGCGCCGTCTCTCAGTTCTGCTGCTGACGATTCGACTGAACGCCGGACTCCGACATTCGGAGGCACACGCAGCACGCTTGACAATTTACGCAGCAGCAATAATTCTTTTTCATTTTCAACCGATTTAAACGCCGCTAAAGAAAACAGCGTGTTTCAAAATAAAACGACTGAAAAACCTTTGACTGCGACTGCGGATACTCCGCAAAAAACCGAAGAAAAAGAAGAAGATTTGGCATATCCTTTTGGCGGCTGGACCGATGAAGATAATTATCGCTAGTTTTGCGGCAGCGGCTTATTTGTTTGCTCAATCCGGAGATGCCTGCGCTGTTGTTTCCGACCGTATAGCCCTGTATGGTGAGTCCAAATACAAAAGCGGATTCAAACATTTTGATTATGTTAATGCCGACGCGCCGCAAGGCGGTAAACTAACCTTACCAGCCTATGGCACTTTTGACAATTTCAATCCGTATATATTTAAGGGCGTCGCCGCTACTTTTGTAAACTCTCTTTCTTTTGAATCTCTGGGATTTTCACCGATTGACGACCCTTTTACGGTATATCCGCTGCTAGCTGAAAAATTTGATTTGCCCGACAACAAAGCCTATGTCGGTTTTATATTAAACCCCAACGCCGAATTTGCTGACGGTTCGCCCGTAACGGCCGATGATGTTGTTTTCAGCTTTAAATCCATAACTGAAAAAGGCTCGCCGATTTATAAAATGTATTATGCCGATGTAGATAGAGTGGAAAAAATAAATAAAAGAGAAATTAGATTTTATATAAAACCAGACGCGCAAAACAAAGAACTGCCTCTGATTTTATCTCAATTCAGTATTTTTTCGGCAAAAGATTGGCAAAACAAAGACTTTTCCAAACCGAGAGCCGAAGTGCCGTTGGGCAGCGGTCCTTATATAGTATCTGATTTTCAGTTAAATAAATTCGTCGAGCTAAAGAAAAACACGTCATATTGGGGAAAAAAATTGGCGGTACGGCAGGGATATTTTAACTTTGACACCATCCGCTATGACTATTACCAAGACACAACCGTAACCTTACAAGCGCTATTTTCCGGTGATATTGATGCTCGTAGTGAATACATTGCCAAAATTTGGATGACAGGTTATGATAACAATCTTGTAAAATCAGGAAAAATAAAAAAAGAACAACTGGAACACAATAATCCTGCAACTCTGCAAAATTTTGCCTTTAATTTGCGGCGCGAAAAATTCTCTGACCGCCGTGTTCGTCAAGCTATTGATTTAGCGTTCAATTTTGAATGGGCAAATGCCAAACTGTTTTACGGACAATATAGACGTATCTTCAGTTATTTTACCAACACCGGAATAGAGGCAATCGGCCTGCCAGAAGGTAAAGAAAAAGAAATCTTACTGCAATATAAAGACAAACTGCGTCCGGAAATATTTACTCAAGCCTATCAACCGACAATTTACACCGACATAAATAATCCGCGTGAAAATCTAAAAAAAGCCGTAGCTTTATTAAAAGAAGCAGGTTACGATTTTATAAACGGCAAAATGACAAATCTTGCTACGGGAGAACCTTTGCAGTTTGAAATTTTAAGCAACACCGCCAACGGCTCGACCTTCACAAAAGTAATGCTGCCGTTTATAGAAAATCTGCGCAAAATCGGTATTAAAGCCGTATTCCGTAACTTAGAAGTAAATATTTTCAAAAACCGTCTGGATAATTTTGATTTTGATATAGCTATTATTTCATACCCAGTCAGCCAGCTTCCGGGTAACGAACAACGTGAATATTGGGGCAGCGCCTCGGCAGATATTAAAGGCAGCAACAATATTATCGGAATCAAAAATCCGGTGATTGATGAGCTGATTAAAGGACTGGTGGCCGCTCGGCAAAAAGAAGATTATGTGGCTTATGTAAAAGCTTTGGACAGAGTTTTACTAAACGAAAATTATATGATTTTCCAATGGTATTCACCATATGACAGAATTGCCTACAAAGATAAATTCAAACAACCGTCGGCTGACATAAAAGTCGGATTTCAGCCCTATTTATGGTGGATAAAGGAGTGATTATGCGTACTTATATTTTGAAAAGACTGCTGCTTATTCCGTTTACTCTTTGGGGTATTATTACCATAAATTTTGCTATTATTCAGCTTGCTCCCGGCGGACCTGTTGATTATATTTTAGCCCAATATCGCGGCATGAATACCGATTCTAAATCAGCATTCACATCCGGTGGGGAAACACTTAAAAAGACAGATAATTCTCAATATACCGGCGCGCAAGGTGTCCCCGAAGATTTAATAAAAGATTTGGAAAAACAATTTGGTTTTGACAAACCGTGGTACATTCGCTACGGCAAAATGCTCAAAGATTATTTATGCTTTGATTTCGGTAAAAGTTATTATCGCGACAAAACAATTATAGAATTGATAAAAGAACGCCTGCCGGTTTCGGTTTCACTCGGATTATGGTCCACGCTTATTATTTATTTAATCGCAATACCTTTAGGCATAAAAAAAGCTCGTTATGACGCATCCGGATTCGATACGGTAACTTCATTTTTAGTCATTGTCGGTTCTGCCATGCCAGTGTTTTTATTAGCCGTCTTTTTTATTGTCTTTTTCGCCGGCGGAATTTATTGGCAATGGTTTCCGCTCCGCGGTCTGACTTCTGAAAATTGGGATAACTTTGACTTGTTTCATAAAATCATCGATTATATCTGGCATATTTCACTTCCGGTTCTGACTATGGTGATTGGCGGATTCGCAAGCTTAACAATGCTTACAAAAAATTCTTTTCTGGATGAAATCAACAAACAATATGTTTTAACGGCCAAAGCCAAAGGCGCGTCAGAAAACCGTATTTTATACGGTCATGTTTTTCGTAACGCAATGTTGATTATCATAGCCGGTTTTCCGGCGCTTTTAATTAAAATGCTTTTTACAGGCTCGCTTTTGATTGAAGTCATTTTTTCTTTAAACGGCTTGGGTTTGCTTGGCTATGAAGCCATAACAACCCGCGATTATCCTGTAGTTTTTGGAACATTATATATTTTCGGATTGCTTGGTTTGGTGCTTAAATTAGTCAGCGACTTAACTTATTCTCTGGTAGACCCTCGTATAAATTTTGATAAAAACTAAAGCTTTTCAATAAGTGCTGCCACCTCTGCCGCCGCGTTTAGGCTTTTTTGTGGTTTGAAATCAGCGGCATATTCAGAATCCAGCATGACCGCACAGCCCGTTTCACACAAAGAGCGCACAAAACGCATATGTTTATCGCTAAGCCAATTCTGCCCTGTAAACAGATAAATAGGTTTGCCTGTTCCCGTAGCCTCGCAACACATAGACACGGAATCGCCTGTCACTATAATATTATCAGCGCAAGCTAAAAAACCGCTGTACGGATTATCCGAAGTATCACCCCACAAATAGTCAAACTGCGGAATATCTTTCAGCTGCTCCAAAATAATTTTTTCCGATTCGCTGCCGGTACGGCGTGAAGTTGTAATCAATAAAGAGCCTTTATCCTGCTGTTTAAATTTTTTTACAGCCAAACCTAAAGACAAAGCGTTATCCTTTGAAAAAGGCTTTCCTTTAATAGCTCCGCCGATTATCAGCGCCGTAATCGGATGCGGCAAATCTGCGAACTTTTCCGCCCATTTGCTTTTTGCGTCAGATAAATATTTTGGAGTCACACGATGCGGACACCCTATTATATAATGAATATTATCCGAATGTTCTTTATTTTTATCATGTTCCGGCACAACAACCAAATCAAAGTCCTTTAATCCGGTGTGTCCAGGATGCATAAGCTGAATCAATTTTGTCCGGAAATTTTGTTTTTTAATATAACGCGCAACCGGAACCGTACGGCGGCTGATTGACAGCACATAATCCGGCCACGGTTCTGTAATTTCTTTTTGACTTTCCTTATCCAACCCCAGAAGAGTCCGACCTCTCAGCCAATTCGGCAAGCCGGAAAGTTTGTTATATACAAGTTTTTTTTCAACAACTTCGATTCCGCTCGGCAACGCATCAATCACGCCCTGCGCCTGCCCCACGCTTCCGCGGCGATTATCAAATAAAGCCCAAAGAATTTTTTTCATTGTCATTCCAGTTAAATTATCATATTGTGCATACTATATGAAATATCTGAAAGATAGCAAGTTTTTTTTGAGGTGGCAAAATGAAAGTGTTTTATTTTTTATTGGGGTTGGGATTGGGCATTGCCATATCTGCAAATGCGCAATTTTCCAAAAATATTGACAATACCGAGGCGGAAAACATGAAAAACGCACCTGTTCTAAAATACAGCCGCGCGGTCTTGCTTAATTCCGGAGATGATAAAGTTGCACGCAACATGCTTGTACTTCACGATGTCATAAACTTCAAAATGGGTGATGAAAAGCTGGCGAAAAATTTTGATAAAATAGAAAACAATAAAACCTACAATAAAAAAATGGATAAAGCTTTTGCCAAATTGGATAACGGTAAATACCGCAACCAAAAAAATCAGCAGGTCATCAACATTTTAAACGAGGCCGGACAGAAGCTCTATAATCTGTTGGTAGATTAACAATTACTTAATACCTTTAGCGTATAATTTTCTCAATTAGACGGCATAATTTGCCGTAAAGAGAGGAAATATGAAAAAAATTCTGCTACTCTGCCTGTTGGCGACTATATGTGTTTCATGTCAATCCAAAGTTGATGATGGTGGTGTTCCGGTCTACGCTTCGGATGCCGAGCGTTTTCGCCGCAATATTGCTACAAAAGCCATGGGTGAAAACTATGTTGTTTATGAATATGTTGATGTACGCATAGACGATGTGGCGACTTTGGCTTCGAGATATTGCTATGAAACCACCGATGGTAAAAAAGCATATCTGCGCGATATATATATGTATAAAAACCACAAAAGAAGAGCAACTTTTGACTGCGTTGACCTTGCAGCCGAATAGTTTTATCCCTATATAAAATCTTAGGGAGAATAATAAAATATGAGCAAAAATTTATATGATGTTTTAGGTGTCGGTAAAACAGCCACAGAAGCTGAGATTAAATCGGCATACCGCAAACTGGCGCGTAAATACCATCCTGATTTGAACAAGGATGATAAAAATGCCGCTGATAAATTTAAAGAAATATCAAACGCTTATGACATTATAGGCAATGCGGAAAAACGCAAAAAATATGATAATAATGAAATTGATGAAGACGGCAAACCTACTGGCTTTGGAGCCGGATTCGGCGGTTCTGGTTCGGGTTTCAGCGGATATCAAAGTTACGGAGGCAACCCGTTCAGCGGTTTCAAAAGCGGCGGTTTCAACGGCGGAACTCAAGGAGGTTTTGATTTCTCATCAATTTTCGGCGATGATATTTTTTCACAATTCGGCGGAACTCAAAGCGGCTTCAGACAACGCGCTACTCCTCAGCGCGGCTCGGATGTTTCCTACAATATGCGGGTAGATTTTTTAGACGCTGCCAACGGTGTTGAAAAACAAATAAACTTAAATGGTAAAAACATAAATGTAAAAATTCCGGCCGGTATGCAAAGCGGTCAGACCATGCGACTGAAAGGTTTAGGTAATATCGGCTTAAACGGCGGTGAAAACGGTGATGTTTTAATAACCGTCAATGTTAATGAGCATCCGTATTTCAAAGCGGACGGTCTGAATATTTTGCTAGATTTGCCGATATCAGTAAAAGAAGCCATCAGCGGCGCCAAAATTACTGTGCCTACACTAAATGGTAAAGTAGCTGTAACTGTTCCGGCATTTTCTTCCAGCGGCGAAAAACTGCGTCTTAAAAGTTTAGGCATAAAATCCAAATCCGGACAAGGCGATGAAATTATCAATCTGCAAATAATTTTACCAAAAGTAAAATCCGATAATTTAGCTGAAGCTGCCGAAAAAATTGAAAACTACGCTGTTAGGAGCTTTTAATGCTTTTGGAAAGCCTAAAACAATTTGATTGGATGAATGAACCTGCAAATGTTCGCTTTGATGAAAAAGGGATGAATGTTATTGCCAAATACCGTACTGATTTTTGGTGCTGCGCTCGCTATAATTTTCGCAAAGATGACGGTCATTTTTTCTTCAGCTATGTTTTAGGTGATTTCTGCTGCGATTTAAATTGGGAATTTAACAATGCCGGACTGTTTGACCAATGCGGCATTATGCTGCGTACGGATGTAAACAACTGGTTTAAATGCTCTATTATGTATGAAAAAGAAGACGCGCCTCTCCTTGCCACTTCTTTGACCGTTGACGGATATTCTGATTTAGCGACTATTCCGCTGCCGGCCGGAGCAAAACGCGTATGGTATCGTCTGAAAAAATACAAAGGCTGTTATATTGCCAGCTATTCTTTAGACGGTACTGACTATATTCAATTGCGTAAATTTTATTTAGTCCACGAAGTTGACGATGTTAAGGTCGGCGCATATATCTGCTCTCCGCAAAAAGAAGATTTTGCCGCTATTCTGCATGAAATAAAGCTTTATTAGTTTTCAGCACCGGCTTTTAATAAAACTGAAGTCCCATATTGCAAACTTTTTTCAGAATTTAATTTTATAATTAAAAGGAATCCTCGGTTTGAAACCGAGGATTCCATAATCCTTAAAATTTTATCCCCACGGAATATTGTTTACGCAACGGTTAGGGTTTTTATCACAATACTCCTGATTATTATTATATTCGTATAAGCGCTTGCGCTCTTTACTGATATCTCCGGCAACATATCCGCTGCAAGCAGATAAAGCGGCGGCAAAAACTAAACATAAACATATAATTTTAGTCATATAAGCTCTCCCTTATATAATGGATTTAAGGCTCAAAAATCCCAGACAAATAATAGCTAATTTAGCGCACATTGCCCAAAATTTTACCCCTTCATAACTCTCGCATGATTTCCATAAACCACGAATTAAAATAATAAAATAACTAATAAACAATGCGCTCAGCAGCAAATGCGGCACAAAGGCTGAAATACGCCCAGAACTTGTCATCAAACCCAGAAAATTATTCAAAATAAACAAAATAACGCTGCGAGAACAAGCCCTGCCATACATACAAGTCATACGCAGAGCGCTGCTGTGGGTTATATGTGTGGCAATTGTAAAAAACAGCATTCCCATAAGCCCGAACAGCCAAAACGTAACTTTTAGAGAATATTCTCCAGCGCCCAGTTTTTTCAGCATATTCCACATTTTATTTTTATTCCTTAAAAGTGTGTTACCAATTCAATATATGGTTTAACTCCTAATTTTAGTTTAAAATCAGAAATATATTGCGATAATTCGCTCCATTCTCCCCATTTTTCAACATACTCTTTAGCATATTCCGGCGACTTTGACAACTGAACATTTATAATATCCTCAAGCATTACTCGACAAACCTGCGGCATTTTTTCAAAATTTATATGAAGTTTTTTATTCTCATCAAAATAAATTGCCTTGTGTGCTGTTAAATAATTGTACTCAATTAAATCAGCAACCCGATGAGCTTCGCCGCTTGCCGGATAAGCTGTCATCAAATGGCGTTTAATAACCCAAGTGGCATATATTTTTTTCAGCTGTTCTGCATTGATTATTCCAGCTTTAACATATTCAGGCATCATAGCGGCCGAAATCAAATTGGCTTTATGTTCTTCTATAATATGCTGATAAACACCCAATGCGGTTTGATAAGAGCTATCAGGGCCTAAAGAATGTCCGTTTTCATGTCCTATCGTAAACAAATGGTCAGCTTCTTCTTCAAAATATCTGTGTAGTTCCGGACTTACCAGTCCATCCAAAATCTGCTGTGTTTTTTCTTTGTCGCCGCTTTGGCGCACCTGACGATGATAAACATTGCGTCGTCCGCCGCCATGCGCAAGCGACGGCTTGTCATTATTTGGAAGATTTTGCGCTAACGTAATACCGCCGCGGCACATAGCATAATCACCGCTGAGCATTGTTAAATCGACATCAACCATTGTTTGTTTAAGTCCGGAATCGCCGCCGATATTTTGAACATAGCAATCAGCTTTCGGCATCAGCCCGGCTAATTTTAGCATTTCATCCTTAAATTCCAACAACAGTTTTGTACCACTTTTGTTGACTATTCCCACCCTGACACCGAGCATATCCTTAGGAACCGGAGCAATATTAAGCTTAGCCAACCGTTCTGTCAGTTGTTTATTAGCAAAAATTGTCGGGGTTAATTTATCTTCATAGTTTTCACGGCTGATAGTAAATTCCAAAGGAGAATCCTGCATACGCGCCCAATGCTTATCAGCCAAAATATCCATTTCTTCATTATTCTGCAACAGCGCCTGCGCCTGCCAACCCAAAAAATCCTTAAATAAATCATCTGTCGCAAAATAGGCAGCACATTCCAGCTCATTGGCAATTTCTGAAAACTCTTCTGCAAAATACTCAGTATAATCAATGGCTTTCAAAAAATCTCCGTTTCGGCGAACCATTGTGCGAGCGCTTAAAATTTTTTTAACCTCGTCTGTGTGTCCGGCATCCAGCATTGCGTTAATAATTTTTGCCAATTCTTCGGCACTCAAATTTGCCGGATAAAAATTACAGCCGTCTTGCATTTTTATACCTTCAAAAATTTCTATCGGCTCTTTGTCTATACCATTAAAACCGGCAACTCCGTTTAAGGAATTAAAAAGTTTTAAGGCTTGTGCGGCTTGTTCATTTTCATCTGCAGCGGCTTCTAAAGCTTGTTTCTGAATTAAATTCAGCGGATTATCCATTTCCAAAGCCACATCATTCATAATATGCGCGGCATTCGCCAAATATCCCAAAGCTTTTTTATCACCATCGGGCAAAGCCGAATAAGCCGGATTATTTTGGTCTATAAGTTCAATTTTACGAGTTTGTTTTTCAATTTTTTCCGCCAATTCTTCGGCTGAATATTTCAGTTTGAAACCGTTAATCTCCATAATTCATCTCCACCGTTTTAAATCTGTAATAATCAATTTTTTCATCAGCAATTTCATCTGGTATACCGGCCTTATCCCGCACGGCTTTTGCCAAATCCTCAGGATTATCCGGTCTGTCATCGGCAACAATCAGAGCCGAATGATTTTTATACTCAACATAGATTCCGTCATCCTCATCCAAATAGCTCATAAGCATAGTATCTTTTTCTTGATACACTTTTTCTAAATCCGTCAGCAAATAAATCTTAAAAAATTTAGATTTTGCAGCCAACCCTTGTGAAACCAAAGACTTTATGGCATCCGACAATAAATAAGCAATTCCGGAATTTTCCTGCATTTCCATTTTTTCAAAAATTTCCAGATAATTTTCATCATAAGCTTTCAAAACCAGGCGTCCTCGGTCATATAAACGATAGTTCTCTTCAGAGCGTGTCGGCATAACAGCATCATCTAAATTTTGCGATATCTGCAACAGGTTCAGCTCAAAATAATTTTGCAGCACATGCCAATAGTGATGTTTATAACGTTTTAAGTTACGTTTTTGTTTAGCCAACAAAGGTTCTGCTTTCATTGTTTCCAACGGATACAAAGTTTCATAATCCTTATCCAACGCTTTTGCCAACTGTGTATCAATAATATCAAAAACATTTATCTGATAATGATGTTGTTGTGCAAAGAAAACCGCTTCTCCGGTTAAAAAATCGCTGTCTTTGTCATTTAATCCTTTATCCAAGTCCGCTAAAAATACCACCAGATTTTGCTGTTCGTTCAAATAAGCTTCAACGTTTTTCTCCCCATTCAGAATTTGCTGAGAAATCGGCGTTTCCTGCACATTTTGCGCCCCCATAATATGCAGCAACATTTTTTTATGCAATTTAATATCATTCTGCGTATCTTTATCATAAACCAACAAAACTTTGTTAATCTTGTTATTATGATTTATTTCTTCATAAAGCTTTTCAACAACTTCTTTGCTGTAGGTAGATAATTTTTTAGGAACTATCACCATTTTAATATTTTGTTTTTTATAGTTTCCGCTATGATTAAAATATGTATAAATATCTGTTTTACTATTATTTTTTCCGGCATAAAAAATAGCGGTAATCACCGGATTTATAAGTTTGTCATCATCCTTTATCAAACCATAATCAATAGCTTTTTCATGATTGGAGAAATTATTATCTTTTAAGCGGATAACATTTGCCCAGATTATCAATCCTAAAACTACCAGCAGTAAACTTCTTTTTATCCAAACTCCGATTAGATATTTTATTTTTCGGTGCATTTATTCTGCTCCATAATTTCATGATACAGCTGTATGAAATCATTCATAAATAAAATATTTTTATCCGTATCGTCATTTTCACCGCCCCAAATCGGCTTTCCGATACGAATAGCTCTAGCTCCGGCGGCCAAAGCGCATTCACTGTCCATCGGACTATCTCCGGTCATCCATACGGTTTCCGATGATATTTTTGTTACATATCCTCTCACCCCAAACCTGAGCTGTTCGGCATCAGGTTTATCTTTTAGCGCCTCATGCCCGCAAACAACTCTGTCAAACAAAGCAGAATCATATAAAAAAGATTTTTCAAATTCAAACAATTCACGGTCTTTGTTAGAAACAATAACAATTTTTATTCCGTTATTTTTCAAAAAATCCAAAACTTCTTTAGCCTTGCTCGGCGCAGAAATCATGTTTTTGACATTTTCTTTATAAATAAGAGTATATTTTTCATAGGCTTCTTCAGCTTTGTCCCCGAAAATAAGCGGAAAATTGTCCTTAAAAGAAAGGCGGCGATTACGTTTTTTCTGTATAATATCCCATTGCGGCAAATTATATAGCGGTAATATTTTATTTATGGCAAACACCAAAGTTCCCCGGCTGTTTGCCAAAGTATTATCCCAATCAAACGCTGCAACCTGCAGATTTTTTATAGACAATTTATTTTGCACTTTGCCATATTCTCCAGAGTTAAAGCAATAATCTTTTGTTCCATTTCTGTCAGAATATCTTCACCGAGTTCTGCAACCAAAGGCTTATGTTCGGTGGCTATGCGGTAATATTCATCACCGTTTTCACAATCCTGCCAATAACGAATATCTCCGTTTCCAAAACGATTTGCCTGTAAATTTGCTTCCATTTTATCTAAAACCGAAACCAATTTTGCTTCAGGCGTTTGGCGCGACTCATATTCGCTAAATAATGCAAAAACACGTTCATTCAACGGCTTCGGCAACATTCTTTTATACAAAAGCATAGCTTCTTTTTCTTGCTGCTCTTTTTCTTTACGCCGCTCTGGATGCGCTATCTGCGCAGAACGAGGGCAATCGCCTGTAATCCCCTCGGCTATATCATGCACTAAAGCCAGCTCCAGTAAACGAGTGTAATCATATTTTTTTTGCAAGAACGGATAAACCAGCATCACTAAAAAAGCCAGCTTAAAAATATGCGAAGCATCGCTTTCGGAAGTTCCGTCAGACATGAGCGTGTCGCGCTTTATCAGACAAACACGCTCCATAGCCTGCATAAATTCAAATATTTTAGCAACGTTGTTCCGCATTATTCAGCATTCTTGCCAATAAATTTTTTACCGCCCATATATGGCTGGAGTTTTTCCGGAATACGAACAGTTCCGTTTGCTTGCTGATGGTTTTCAATAAACGGCACCAAAGCACGCGGAGTAGCGATTCCAGTATTATTAAGGGTATGGCAATATTTAACTTTGCCATCGGCATTGTCGCGATAACGTAAGTTAGTGCGGCGAGCCTGCCAATCAGTAATGTTGGAGCAAGAGTGTGTTTCACGATAGCAATTTTGAGACGGAACCCACGCTTCCAAATCATATTGACGATATTTTGGAGCGCCCATATCACCTGTGCAAACTTCCAAAACCTGATAAGGCAATTCTAAATCCTGCAAAATTTGCTCAGAATTTTTTAACAAAATTTGATGCCATTTTTCACTTTCAGCCAAATCATTTTTACAAATGACAAATTGTTCGGTTTTGAAAAATTGGTGTACGCGCACCAAACCACGGGTATCTTTTCCGGCAGCGCCTGCTTCGCGGCGGAAACATGGAGAAAATCCGGCGTATAAAACAGGTAAATCTGCTTCTGTCAATAATTCATCCGCGCGCAAAGAGTTCAAAATCAGCTCTGCTGTACCGGACAGATACAAATCATCGGCTGGCATATAATAAACTTCATCACGGGCAAACGGCAGATATCCCTGATTATACAAAGGTTTTTCCTTAGAAATAGCCGGAACGGTCAATAACGTAAATCCGGCACTGCGCAATCTATCCATTACCAACATATGAATAGCCAATTCCAGCTGTGCCAAATCATTTTTAATTGCATAGGTGCGAGAACCAGAAACTTTAGCGATACGTTCCATTTCTCCCCAATCGTTAAAATCCATCAATTCGACATGGTCGCGAGGTGTAAAGTCAAAATGAGGAATTTCTCCAACGCGGCGGCGCACAACATTATAACTGTCGTCAGGTCCGTCCGGACTGTCTTCGCTTGGATAATTAGGCATACGCAGAATCATATCATCAAACTGAGCTTGTAAAACAGCCAATTTTTCTTGTTCTGCCTTAAATTCCTCTCCGACAGCTTTACTTTTTGCTATAATAGCCGGACGTTCTTCGTTTGATGCAGATTTTATTGAATTACTGAGTTTATTTTTTTCTTCAGCCAAAGCCTGTGAAGATGTTTTAAGTTTATTCAAACTATAATATGTTTCTAAAAGCTCATCAATTTTTTCAGCAGGAAAGCCTTTACGTCCCAAGCTTTTTTTAACCCAATCCGTGTTATCGGCAATAAATTTTATATCTAACATCTTTTACGTCCTAAATTAAAAATTAAACCTAAGTAAGTATATTTTATTTCTCTGATAATACAATATAAATTTTTTAATTTCAGCATAAAAAAAGACTTTCTTGCGAAAGCCTCATTTCATTTTTTATTATCTACACTAAAAACCGCATAGCGCAGCGCCACCGAACAGTCATTCTGACCGCAAAAACACCCCATTTCAGCATTTCCGCGAGAAAACGGCGTTGGCATAAACTGGTCATTCGGCTTAGCGACGTTCATTTGATATCGCATACGTGGACGCATCATCGAAAATCCGAAATCATCATCTTCTTCATCTTTCTTTTGCGCCTCTTTTTCAGCTTTTTCTTTTTCCGGAGTCAAATCTATATCATGCAAAGCATTGTCTTCGCCTGTTCGGCTGTCAACGCTGCCTATCGCCACCGCTAACAACCCCTTAATACTGTCGCCCCAATCCAAAGAAGCCAAATCTATGCAGGCGCGGCGCGGCAATCCCTGATAAGACATCTTAAACGTTGGTGAACTGACTTTACCTTTTTCATCCCACAAAACATCTGACGGCTCAATAATAATTCTACCGCCAAAAGGGTTTTCCAAATACTTTTTATCACCTGTTCCACGCACCAATTTTTCGGGAATAGCACCCATTTTTATCAAATTTTCCGTGCTTTCGGCCGGCTCATTAGGATGAATGGTGTATATATTGCGAATGTTATCAATCAGCTGAGATATCTCCAGCGTTGTTTGATTCAAAGTTTTTATATATTGCAAATCATCATAACGCTTTTGCATAAATTGAGAAATATAATATCCTCCGCCGCCCAAAAAAACAGCAATAACAAAAATCAAAATAAAAAATTCTTTTATTTTTTGTTCCAACTGCTCTTTTTTTCGTTGCTTTTCTTTTTGAATAATCAGCAACTCGTTAGCATTAGGATTTTTAATTTCTTCACTCATAAATTACCCTGCTATTCTGCCGTGACAATGTTTAAATTTTTTTCCGCTGCCGCATGGACACAAATCATTTCTAGCCACACCTTCAAACATTGAAGGGTCAAGTTTTTTCAAAGGCTCGTCCCCATCATGAACCGCAGACATCGGACGATTTTGTTCCTTATCCATAGCTTTTTGCATCTGCTCTTGAGAATCTGTTTGAATAACAGTATGGCAAATTACCACGGTAACTCGCTGTTTCAAAATATCCAACATACGAGAAAACATATTAAACGCCTCTTTTTTATATTCATTCAGAGGGTCTTTCTGTCCGTAAGCACGCAGAACAATAGTATGCCGCATCAAATCCAAAGTAGCAATATGGTCTTTCCATAATTGGTCAAGCACTTGTAAGAAAATACTTTTTTGCACCATTTTCACAGCTTCTTCCGGCAAAGAGGATTCGCGTTCGGCCATACGTCCGTCAACTTCTTGCAAAACCCGTTCCTTCAAACCTTCGCTATCTAATTCCGGCTCATTACACCAATTTGTTATTGGCAAAACAAAACCTGTAGCAGCAGCCAAATCTTGTTTCAAACCATCTTTATCCCATTCTGCCGCACCTGTGCCGTAAGGAATATGCGCGTCTATGATACCCCCAAGATACTCATCACGCATTTCTTTAATGGTATCGGATAAATCTTCGCTTTCCATAATTTCGCGGCGTTGTTCATAAATAATTTTACGCTGCTCATTCATAACATTATCATATTTAAGCAAATTTTTACGGATATCAAAATTGCGTTCTTCAACTTTTTGCTGAGCTTTTTCCAAAGCTTTGCTAATCCACGGATGAACAAGAGCTTCGCCTTCAGGCAATCCCAATCTTTGCAAAACATTAGACATTTTTTCAGAACCGAAGATGCGCATCAAATCATCCTGCATAGAAAGGAAAAATTTAGAAGTGCCAGGGTCCCCCTGACGACCGGCACGACCACGCAGCTGGTTATCAATACGACGGCTTTCGTGGCGTTCTGTACCTAAAATATACAAACCGCCGGCAGCCAAAACTTTCTCTTTATCAGCGGCAACTTCGGCATCAATTTTGTTTTTCAGCTCCGCAATTTGTTCCGGAGTTTCATCTCCTTTAAGCATTTCCTGCAGTTTCATTTCAGGATTACCGCCTAATTGAATATCCGTGCCGCGCCCAGCCATGTTAGTAGCAATCGTAACCGCGCCAGAAACACCGGCTTGCGCCACAATAGCCGCTTCGCGCTCGTGATAACGGGCATTCAGCACCTCAAAATGCAAATCAGGAGCGGCCTTATGCAGTAAATTAGCCACAACTTCAGATTTTTCTACAGAAGTAGTGCCAACCAAGACCGGCTGTCCTCGATGATGACAATCCAAAATTGTGTTAATGATGGCACGATATTTTTCACCCTCTGTGCGATATATTTCATCATGCAAATCCTGACGCTGCACAGGTTTATTTGTCGGAATTTCCACACAAACCAAATTATAAATATCGCAAAATTCTGTTTCTTCCGTCATAGCCGTACCGGTCATACCCGAAAGTTTTGGATATAAACGGAAATAATTTTGGAATGTAATAGATGCCAAAGTCTGATTTTCAGATTGAATTTTAACACCTTCTTTAGCCTCCAAAGCTTGGTGTAAACCATCGCTGAAACGACGTCCTTCCATAATTCTGCCGGTAAATTCATCAACAATAACCACTTTGCCGTCTTTGACTATGTAGTCAACATCTTTTTGAAACATTTTATGGGCGCGCAAAGCATTGTTTACATGCTGCACCAATCCCACATTTCCAATATCATACAGCGAACCGTCTTTAATAAGACCGGCTTCGCGCAGCAGTTTTTCCACATGCTCCATACCAGCTTCGGTCAAGGTTACATTTTTTTGTTTTTCATCTTTTTCATAGTCTTCAGGCAAAAGCTGCGGCATTAAGTTAGAAACACTTATATATGTGGCGGATGAATCCTCGGCTTCGCCGGAAATAATCAACGGAGTTCTTGCCTCATCAATCAAAATAGAGTCAACTTCATCCACAATGGCAAAATTAAAATCACGCTGAACACGCTCATACAGGCTGAACTTCATATTATCGCGCAAATAATCAAAACCGAGTTCGTTATTTGTTGCATAAACAATATCCGAATTATATGCGATACGTCGCTCATTATCATTTTTGCCGTGAATAATATAGTCAACGGTCAAACCTAAAAAGCGATAAATTTTTCCCATCCATTCGGCATCGCGTTTTGCCAAATAGTCGTTAACCGTCACAACATGGACGCCTTTTCCTTCCAATGCATTCAAATAAGCAGCCAAAGTAGCGACCAAAGTTTTACCCTCGCCGGTTTTCATTTCGGCAATCATGCCTTTATGCAAAACAATACCGCCTATCAGCTGCACATCATAGTGCCGCTGTCCCATAACTCGTTTAGAAGCCTCTCGCACGGTAGCGAAAGCTTCAGGCAAAATATCATCCAAAGTTTCGCCTTGTTTCAAGCGGTTGCGAAACTCATCTGTTTTAGCTTTTAATTCTTCATCGCTGAGTTTTATAAACTCAGGCTCTAAAGCATTTATTTGATTAACTGTTTTGTATTGTTTTTTAACAAAGCGGTCATTAGCGCTGCCAAAAATTTTACGGGCAAATTTTCCTAACATAGAAGTTCCTTACAATATATTGTTTCAGAATACATTTAGTTTGATTAAATCATAAAGTCAAGAGTCTGAGCAAAAGTTATAAACCTTTAGTAAAAAATCCTTTGAATTTTATTTAGTTTGTATATATTATGTTAACGATTTGTTTAATTTAGGAGGAATCTATGCAAAAAAAATATGTTTTCGCCACAACTGCCGCTGTAGTGGTTTTATTGGCCGGCGCTTTTACTTATAAAGTTTATGCTGAAAGAAACAACGGTGTGGCAGCTGTTGTAAACGGTGAACAGATTACTGTCGCCGAAATTAAAGAAGCCTATAACGAAAATCCTCAGGTAAAATCTCAGGTTTCTTTTGAAGAATTTTATGACCGCGCGCTTGAGGTTATGATAAACAGCAAGCTTGCTTTACAGGCTGCAACTGCCGCCAATATTCAAGCTTCGGCCGAATATCAAAAAGAATTGGCCGCCATGCAGGATGATTTGGCTCGCAAAGTCTACATTGAACAGCAGATAACTCAAAAAGTAACTGATGCCGATGTTAAAAAAGTTTATGATGAATATGTTTCAAGCTTTAAAAGTGAAAAAGAAATAAAAGCTAAACATATTTTGGTAGATAATGAAAAATTAGCTGAAGAAATTATTACAAAATTAAATAAAAAATCTGCAAAATTTGACGATTTAGCTAAACAATATTCTAAAGACCAAGCTGATTTAGGCTACTTTACAGCCGAAGCAATGGTTCCTGAATTTTCTGAAGCCGCTTTTGCTATGAAAAAAGGCACTTTTTCACAAAAACCGGTTAAAACTGAATTTGGTTATCATGTAATTTTGGTTGAAGACATCAGAGATTCTAAACCTCTGCCTATTGAAGCTGTTGCCGACCAAATCAAAAACAACTTATCTCAACAGGCTGTGGGACAGATTGTTTCAGAATTGCACAACAACGCTCAAATTGAAAAATTTGACTTAAAAGGCAAAAAAATTACTGAAGAAAAAAAGAAATAATTTCTTAGAT
>ERZ1034949.257-NODE-257-length-37227-cov-12.862773_pt1 | contig 37227 bp, 33 predicted proteins | sample MGYA00520590_ERZ1034949 | MGnify/ENA primary metagenome ERZ1034949 (study PRJEB33766, sample SAMN09781752) | gut metagenome | biome: gut microbiome | host: Homo sapiens | place: Madagascar | study: EMG produced TPA metagenomics assembly of the PRJNA485056 data...
GCTGCTAAGCCATCAGCTCAGTACTTTGCTAAGCAGAATGGTGAGCACGGAGTATGGCAGTACAAGGTAGACCTTGCTCTTCCATGTGCTACACAGAATGAGTTAGACATTGAGGATGCTAAGATGCTTGTTGCTAACGGTGTTGTATCTGTAACAGAGGGTGCTAACATGCCTACAACATTAGAAGCTACTAAGTATCTTCAGGAGAATGGTGTTCTCTTCGTAGGTGGTAAGGCTGCTAACGCTGGTGGTGTTGCTACATCTGCTCTTGAGATGAGCCAGAACTCAGAGAGACTTTCATGGACATTCGAAGAAGTTGATGGAAAGCTTAAGGGAATCATGGAAACAATCTACGCTAACATTTCAGATGCTGCTAAGAGATATGATATGACAGTTGGTGGAAAGACAGACTATGTTGCTGGTGCTAATATCGCTGGTTTCGAGAAGGTTGTTGACGCTATGCTTGCTCAGGGAGTTTGCTAATTATAGGCTTTAAGGTAATAATTGTCTTATAATATGATTTAATTGTAAGGTTCTGCAGACAATATGTCTGTAGAACCTTTTTTTTACTTGGCAGATTGCGAAAAATGATTTATATTATATGGTTGTAGAAGTATAAAATATGGAGGTCTGTATGAGAAAGAATATGGCAAGAATATTGCTGTACACAGCATGTGCGGTACTTGTTGCTTTTTATATATTAGTATTATGGTGGGGAAAGAATCCTAAGGTTGGAACAGAATACCGAATGTACTATCTGACACATGAGCTTACAGACTGGCCGGGTTATGGTAATCTGAAATATACATTTGGAACGAAAGAGATATGTACAGAACATAAAGATCGTAATGGTAAAGAACAAAGCAATGTCTGCAGCCGTAAAGGTCAGGGCTGGCAGAAAACAAAGAGATACGAAGGAACGAAGAATACAGACAAAGATTCATATATATACTATATTCCGGAGGAATCATCTGATAATATATATCTTGTATGTGATATTACAGAATATGATACATCAGTCTCTGGTGATAAAGGAATTGAAGTATATGTGAATGATAAGCTGATTGGAAATATAGACAGTAAGGGAACAACGAAGCTAAAGGTAGGCTATGTCAGCGGTGATGAGCTTCTTACAGTGAAGTTTCATGCTGACAATGCAGAATATACTCTTTACAGTATAAGCCTTGATAAAGGTCAGGCAGAAACTTAAATCCAAAGATGACAGAATATGTGTAAATGTATAGAAAGGTAGAATTATATGAAGAAATCGGGATTTAAATCATTATTAAAAAAAATCAGGCCATACGCAGTACCTGGTATAATAACAGGTCTGGTTATGATTGTAATACTTATACTTAAAGGTATATGGCCTTTTGGAAGCAGCAGAATAGATTATTTTGACAACATGCAGCAGGTAGCACCGCTTTATGCACATCTGTGGGATTTCATGCATGGTAAGGCATCAATATGGTTTGACTGGTATACAGGTCTTGGAACAAATGTGTCAATGAGTATATCAGCATTTTCAATGATTACACCGTTTAATCTTTTATTATATTTTGTTCCAAGAAGTTACATATTAGAGAGCATATCAATAATTACAATTGTTAAGATGATATTCATGTCAGTTGCAATGTATGCGCTTATTAATAAGAAATACAATAATCTTGTGTATGGATTAAAGGTTACATTTTCATGCATGTATGCCTTCTGCGGATATGTAATTCTCTATGGCTCGTGCTTTACACCATGGATGGATATAGTTGCATTTTTCCCTCTTCTTATAATGGCATACGACAGAATGCTTGAGACAGGAAAGAAAATGTTCTATATATGCATGATTGCGTTGTGTTTCATAATTAATTATTACTTAAGTGCAATGTCACTTATATATATATTCCTTATCTGCGGAATAAGAATGGTAGTTATGCAGGAGAGAAAGCAGTGGAAGGAAACTGCATGGAATGTCGGTATAGGTACGATTGCAGGTATCGGACTTTCAGCATTCGTGCTTGTTCCTGTATTTGCACAGCTTTCTTCATCACAGAGAGGCGGCGCATCTAAAGGGCTTTTATCACAGTATGCAGGCTGGATAACAAGTTCAATTGTTACAGATGGTGCAATGGCAGCACTCCAGCGCTGGATGATGCTTTATGGACTTGCATTTGTTATAGCAGTTATTATCATGGGAATGAAAATATATAAGTCAGACAGAAGACAGCTTATATATACTATAGCCATGCTTGTTGTTGCATTAGGTCCGGTGCTTATGGAGGCTACTAACCTTATGTGGCATTTTGGCTCATATAATGGATATACATTAAGAAACGGATATCTGATATCATTCACACTTATCTGCATTGCTGCCGGAATGGCTGAGAAGATGTTTGCAGATATACCATTAAAAGGTGCGTTTTATCGCAGGCAGGCAGCGGTAGTAGCAGTAATTGGTGCAGTATATGTTATGGTTTATAATATATTACCAATAAACAATGAAATGCTTGCAATGGCATTTTTTATAATGATATTTGCAATAATGTTTGCGGTGTATTTATTTATGCTTATAAGGAAGAAAGAATTTAACTGTAAAACTGTTATTCTTGTTATTGCACTTGAATTATTTATCGGAGCATATGCACTTATTGGACCTCCTAAGTTTTATACATATGAAGATTACCAGATTGGTGATTATGTGCAGTATGCCAATGATGCGGCAGACAGCCTTGACATAGAAGAGTCAGCTACAGACAGAATAGTAAATCCTGATATCAGTCTTAATGCCAATTATCCTCTTATATTAAGAAGAGGAGCGTTATCAAGCTTTACAGCAGCTTTAGAGGACGATACACAAAGTTATGCCAAGAGATGGGGATATTCTAAGTATTTCCTGTGGCTGTTAGATTCAGGTGGAACAGTATTCAGTAATGCTGTGCTGCATGTTACACAGGCAGTTAATATCAATGAACTTGACAGTGCTTTATATACGTTAGAGAAGAAGGAAGGCGATTATAGCCTTTACAACACTAATTATAACCTGCCATTTGGATTTTGTGTTGACAGCAGCTTCAGCAAGCTTGATATGACTAATGTTGACTGGATTACATACCATAACAGAATATATAAGGCAATGACTGGAGATAAAGAAACATTTGTAACGAGAATATATCCACAGGCAGAGACTGCTAGTAATATTAAGTCAATGACCATCAATGTCGGAAGCAGAAGTGCTATATATATGAATATTGCAGATGTGAAGAAGCCTAATGCGGACGCTAATGCATCTAAGCTTGAGAGCAGCATACATGTATATGTGAATGGTGAGGCAGTTGTTGTACCTACACTTGGAGATGTTAATAATACAGCGTATTTTACGGATTATAACAATAATCTTCTTTATCTTGGCATATTTGAAAATGAAGAGGTTCAGATTAAGATTGAATATGATAAGCCTAAATATATGAACCAGAGTAAGATGACTATCGGACTTCTTAATATGGAGAAGATGGATAAGCTCTGTGAGAATTTTGCTGATAAGCAGACAGATGTTTCATATACTAATAATACGCTTACAGTTAAGATAAACTGTGACGGAACTAAGGATTATGCCCTGATACCGGTTATTAAGAGCGCTAACTGGACTGTAACGCTTGATGGAAAGACGGTTAAGACTAAAGAGATAGCAGGGTTATTTACAGGTGTACAGGTTCACGAAGGCGATAATACATTAGTGTTTACATTTGTGCCAAAGGGCAGAGATGCGGGACTTCTTATTACACTTGTGACATTGTTAATAACTGTGCTGTGCCTTGTAATTAATTATAAGAGAACTATAAATGTTCCTGTATGGGCTAAGTACTGTGCACAGTATATATATATTGGATTGTTTGCAATAGTTGTGGCTGCAATGTTTGTAGTACCTTTAATAAGTACAATCCCGGCAGCTATATATCATATAATCCGTATATTATTGAAATGAGGCATTAGATGAACAGACTAAAAAATAATGAGAATTGTAAGCTTCTGTTAAAAATATTGATTATATTTGCGATATCAAGACTGATTATGCTTATCATGGTTCCTGTGTATAATGGAATTATGGGGACACACAGATCATTTCTGTTTCTTATGAACGAGTGGGATGCAAAGAAATATGCCTATATAATCAATCATGGCTATACACATCCTACGGATATTGATCCACAGGCTAACTGGGCGTTCTTCCCATTATATGTTATCGTGTGTGCAGCATTAAAGGCTGTGACAGGTGGGCTTATTAACACCTATGTTATTGGAATGACAGTATCTAATATATGCATAATTATTGCAGCATTCTTTACTGTTAAAGGCCTTAAGAAGCAGACTTCTATTAAAGAAGAATATACCATGATTATGCCAGTGCTTTTATTTATGGCACCATACACATTCTATTGCAGTTCTGTATACACAGAAGCAATGTTTATAATGTTTATTGTACTTTTTTTCTATTTCCTTTTTGAGAAGAAATATGTGGCAGCAGGAATTATGGCAGCATGCTCAAGTGGAACAAGAATTGTAGGCTGTATACTTGTATTTGCACTGGTTGTTCAGCTTTATATTGACATGGAAGGTGCTAAGATAAGCTTTGGCAGGGTTAAGACATTTGTAATCGATATGCTTAAAGCACCTAAGAAGATACTGTCAGTGCTTGTGTGCCCGCTCGGTGCATTTGCATATATGACGTTTCTTAATTTCTTCTGTGGTGATGCATGGGCATATAAGAATGTCCAGATTGCATGGAGAGATGATGAGTATTTTCCAATTATAGGCGTACTGTGGAAGGCATGTACAGGACAGATTGAGCCAAGATACACATATATGGGATGGTTCTGTATAGCAATACTGATACTTTATGGATATATGTTCTACAGAAAATATTACTCAATGGCAGTATTCGGAATTATTTCACTTCTTGTGCCATTGACATCACACGTTATGAGTACATGCAGATTTACGGCAGGAACATATGTTGTATTTGTCGGTCTGTATGATATACTTTCAAGGTGTAATAAGGTTGCAAGATGGATTCTTATGGCAGTTCTGATTGCCTTAGAAATATATCTTTTGTTCTTATGGTATAATTCAGACTGCTGGCTTATGTAGTATAATGAATGCAATATAAGCATAAAATTATATAAACAGGCATAAGATATAACAATGCATTTTAATGCAGTATAAGGAAGGAAGAGATGAGGAATGTACGACGAGATTGTAGACAGGCTTAACAGGATAAGCCAGTTTGCACCATCTACCGGAGTAGAAAGGGGCAGGCGGGTATTACGTAATTGTGGCAATCCAGAGAAAGATTTGAAGATAATACATGTTGCAGGAACGAATGGCAAAGGCTCTACGTGTGCATATATTGCACAGATTCTGCAGAGTAATGGTTACAAAACAGGACTTTTTACGTCACCTCATCTTGTGGATATCAGAGAGCGTATTAAAATTAACGGACAGATGATATCCAAGAGTGATTTTGAAGAGGCATATAATGCTGTTGAGAACTGCAGAACGCATGAACTTGCGTATTTTGATTATATGCTTGTTATGGCAATGTACTACTTTAAGAAACAGAACGTTGATTATGTAGTTATGGAAACTGGTCTTGGTGGAAGGCTTGATGCAACTAATGCCATTGAGAATCCGGTAATATCAGTAATAACAACGATTTCTCTTGAACATGCTGCAATTCTTGGTGATACTGTAGAGAAGATTGCAGCTGAGAAGGCTGGAATTATTAAGCTGGGAATTCCGGTTGTATGCAGTGGTGTTGTCAAAGAGGCAGCAAGGGTGATAAAGTCCCGTGCAGAAGAGATGGAAAGTGACTGTTGTGTAGTTGATGAGAATACATTTGAACTGGTACAAAATACATACGGTTATATTGATTTTTTAATTCATAATGAGTATTATAAGAATGATTGTTTCCGGCTGGCTACGAATGCATTGTATCAGATGGAGAATGCAAGTATTGCATTGACAGCATGTGCCGTTCTTGCCAGTAAGGGAGAACTTATACTTAACGAGGAACTTGTTAGAAAAGCAGTTCTTGAAACACACTGGTCAGGAAGAATGGAACTGGTAAGGAATAATCTGTATGTTGATGGAGCACATAATCCACAGGGGATACAGAGTTTTATTGAATCAGTGAACAGTCTTTATGAAAACAATCCGGCAGAGGATGCAACATTATTGTTCTCTGTTGTGAGTGATAAGAATTATGACCAGATGATTAAGATACTATGCGGCTGTAAGCATTTCAGAAAAGTCTATGTTACTATGGCGGGTGGACTGAGGAAACTTTCAGCCAATATAATAAAGCAGGCATTTGAAGCATATACAACAGGAATTGATATTGTTGTATTTAAGAGTGTGGATGATGCTCTGAACAGATGGGATAACAGACTGATGTTTGCAACGGGCTCTTTATATTTAGTTGGTGATGTAGTCCGTGCATTGGAAAGAAAGGAAAATAATCATGATTAATTTTGATGAAGAAATACAGAAGTTCCAGCCAAGTCTTGAGGTTGAGGATGCAGAGGATGCTATATACAACAATGATGTTCCAGATATAACAGATTTGATAACACAGATACTTAATGGTAAGAATTCGGATAAGTAGTGAGGGGTGGACATATGAGATGTTTTAAATGTGGAAGCTTCCTTACAGATGGTGATACATGTCCACAATGTGGTGAATACGTAGGAATCTATAAGAAAACAGCAAGAGTATCAGATGCATATTATAATGCCGGTCTGTATAAGGCAAGAGTAAGAGATTTAACAGGTGCAGTTGAAAGTCTTAAGATAAGCCTTATGATTAACAAGTACAACACTAATGCAAGAAATCTTTTAGGACTTGTGTATTGTGAGATGGGAGATGTTGTTGAGGCATTAAGCCAGTGGGTTGTAAGTAAGAATTTTACGCCGGAGGGCAATATAGCAGGAACTTATATCAAGAAAATCCAGACTAACCAGAACAGATTTGAGATGGTCACAGGTACAATCAGAAAATATAACCTTTCACTCAATTATGCCAAGGAAGGTAATACTGATATGGCAATCATCCAGTTAAAGAAGGTAGTTGCCAACAATCCTCAGCTTATCAAAGCACATCTGCTGCTTGCACTTATATATATTAAGCAGGACGAGCTATCAAGAGCCAGGAAGCTGCTCAATGCAGTGCTTGCAATAGATAAGAACAACACTCTTGCTCATATGTATATGGAAGAGATAGAAAAGAAAATTGCAGCAAAGAAGGCAGAGACATCAGGTTCATTCCTTCCAAAAAGAAAGGAAAAGGAGATAGACAAGAAGCCGCTTAGTGGTAATGATGTTATTCTTCCTAAATCTTCATATAAAGAGCCAAGCAATGGTGCAATAACAATAATTAATGTTCTTGTTGGTGTTGTGATAGGTGCAGCACTTATATGGTTTCTGATTATTCCGGCAAAGAATAAAGGCCTTACTCAGGATTATAAGAAGAATCTTCAGGAATACAGCGAGCAGTTATCTTCAAGTAATGTAGAACTTAATTCTATGCAGAAACAACTTGAGGATGTGAAAGCACAGAAAGATGCACTTGAGCAGCAGCTCGGTGTTGTAAGTGGAACAGATGGAAATAACAAGCTGTTAGTATCAGTAATAGAGGCGGCAAGTGATTATATTGCCAATAAGCCTGATGCTGCTGCCAATAAGCTTGTTGATGTAGATGTCAGTGCACTTCCAAGTGAGTCAGCCAAGACTTTGTATAATACAATAGCTACAGCTACACTTCCGGCAGCAGCACAGAATTTCTATGACACAGGAATGACAGAGTATTATAAGTCCAACTATGAAGTTGCGGCAGAGAATCTTGTCAAAGCATACAAATGTAATAACAGTGCGGATTCAGCTTACTATGCGGCTAAGTCATATGTAGCCCTTACAAAGACTGATGATGCTAAGAAATACTATCAGTATATTGTGGATGATTATTCGACAAGCGGATATTACAAAGAAGCCAGCGATTACGTTAATTCACATTGATGAGGTACTAAAAGATAAGCCCCCGGCAAAGATAATTCTTTGCCGGGGGCTTTGTTGCAGAATTAGTGAAGTGTAAAAACAGAGAGGAAAGAGGAGATTATTATGTCAGAACAGGTTAATACAGCTGATGGGCAGGATGAAATCCAGCATATGGATTATATATACATGGTTAATGATAACAAGCTTATAATACGTATGAATGCAGAACTTGACCATCATCTGGCAGAAGAAATGCGTCAGGTTATAGATGATGTTATAGATAAGAGAGGTGTAACTCATATAGTATTTGATTTTACTAAAGTGGATTTCATGGACAGTGCAGGAATAGGACTTATTATGGGGCGTTACAAGAAGGTTATGGATAAAGGTGACATAACAATCGTGGGAGTTCGTGAAAGTGTTAAGAGAATACTTCTTATATCGGGACTTCATAAGATAGTTAACATATATGAACTTAAAGGACAGGAGGCATAAGTATGATAGAGAATAACAATGTTGAATTATTATTTGAAGCCAGGTCAGAAAATGAAGCATTTGCAAGGGTTGTTGCAGCAGCCTTTGTTACATATTTAGATCCAACAATTGAAGAATTACAGGACATAAAGACAGCGGTTTCCGAGGCGGTAACTAACGCAATAGTCCACGGCTATGACAATGGTCCGGGAAAGGTGAGAATGAGACTTAAAGGCATACAGAATCAGGTAATAATAGAAGTACATGATGATGGTCTTGGCATGGAAAATGTTGCAAAAGCAATGGAACCATTGTATACAACCAAACCGGAACAGGAACGTTCAGGAATGGGATTTTCATTTATGGAGGCATTTATGGATGATTTAAGGGTGGCGTCAGCACCAGGCAAAGGAACAACAGTGCTTATGAGAAAGAAAATAGGGGAGTAATTGATAGGATGTGATGCTATGGATCAGACTAAGGATTGTACCAGGGAATTGATCGCTAAAGCACACAATAATGACAAAGAAGCCAGAGAGAAGCTGGTAACAGATAATCTGGGGCTTATATGGAACATAATTAAAAGATTTAAGGGGAGAGGAACAGAACAGGAGGATCTGTTTCAGATAGGCTGTATAGGGCTTATAAAGGCAATTGATAATTTCAATCTGGATATGGATGTTGCATTTTCAACATATGCAGTTCCCATGATAACAGGTGAGATAAGAAGATTCCTGCGTGATGACGGAATGGTAAAGGTCAGCCGTTCCATAAAAGAAAATGCGGTAAAAAGCATGAGAATGGCGGGGCAGCTCCGTGACACGTTAGGCTGCGAACCGACAGTAGAACAGATAGCAGCTGCCTGTGAGTTGTCAGTTGAAGATATAACACTGTCAATGTCAGCTTCAATGGAGGTTGAATCAATATATAAGACAATCTATCAGGGGGATGGAAGTGAGGTCATGCTGATGGACAAGTTAGAAGACAAGGCAGACATTGGGGAAACTGCATCAAGTAAAGTGGCGCTTGCACAGCTTATGGAAACACTTTCACAGCGTGAAAAAGAGCTTATCAGAATGCGTTATTATGATGATTACACACAGATGCAGGTTGCTAAGGAGTTCGGGATATCGCAGGTGCAGGTGTCGCGGATGGAGAAGAAGATTTTAAGTGGCATGCGCAAGCGGCTGCAGAAATAAAAGCTTCATGTATAATTCTTCTGGCATGTACAATACTAGAGTGTGGAGGGAGTTGTTATGTCAGAGAAGATTTATTTGAAGATTGACCAGAAGAGATATGTTAAGAAGCCCAAGGTCACTATTGGGGATGTGATGACTGTTTATTGCAGTGATAAGGATATGATTGAAAAAATCGGACATATAACGCTTGCAGAGTTTACGCTGGGCAAGTATGACAGGAAAGTGTTTGATGCACTTGATGTTGTTGGGATTATTCAGAAGGAGTATCCGGATGCAGATATTGAATGTCTTGGGGAATGTGATTTTATTGTTGAGTACAAGAAGCCGGAGAAGGAAGGCACAGTACATTGGATTAAGGTAGTTGTTATATGTTTTATAACAATGGTTGGAAGCGGATATGGAATTATTGCTTACAACAATGACGTAAGTACGACGGATATATTTGACCGGGTGTACGAGCTTCTTGGAGCTTCTGCATATAAGGCAACGAATGTAATGGAGATTGCCTATGCTGTGGGATTGTTTGTTGGAATTGTTATATTTTATGACCATTTTGCAGGACAAAAGCTGTCAAAAGCGCCAACACCGCTTGAGGTTGAAATGGATAAATATGACAAAGATATATCAGAATCTGTTATTGACAGGGAAGGTGGAAAATGATAGCGGTTATTATTCTTATAGGAGCTATGTCGGGAGTGTTTACTGCAGCAGGACTTTTTGCACTTATAACCAGTGTTGGTGTTATTAACAGATATGCTGATGTCAGCGGGACGAGCGGACATGTGTCTCTGTATGAGGAATGCATAATAATTGGTGCAACGGCAGCCAATGCTGTATATGTTCTTGGAATTACGGTTAGAATAGGAATGGCGGGCTGTATTATATTCGGACTGATATCCGGGATATTTATAGGCACATTTTTAATAAGCCTTGCAGAGACAGTCAAAGCGTTGCCGATATTTGTTCACAGGGCAAAGGCTGGCACCGGTCTTGGCTTTATTGTGGCGGCGATAGCAGCAGGCAAAGCACTCGGACAGCTTGTATATTACTTATATATGTATTGATTTTGCATTGCAAAAAGGGAGGATTTATGCACGATATTAATTCTGAAAGCAGCACCAAAGCCGATATTGAAAAAAGAAATGAAAGCTATAATGCTTATGTAAAAAATGTTACGCCTAAAGGAAGCTGTGTGGCAAAATGCTTTAAGGCATTCATTGTGGGTGGCTGTATATGCGTTGCAGGACAGATTATTTTAAATGTATGCAAGTGGATGAAAGTGCCTGACACGGATGCAGCATCTTACACAACACTTATACTTGTACTCTTAAGTGTAATTCTAACCGGACTTAATATATATCCGTCTATAACCACATTTGGCGGAGCAGGAAGTCTTGTTCCGATTACAGGATTTGCAAACAGCGTTGCTGCACCTGCGATTGAGTATAAGAAGGAAGGCAGGGTGTTCGGTATTGGCTGCAAGATATTCACGATTGCCGGTCCTGTTATTCTATATGGAATATTTTTTAGCTGGTGTGCAGGACTTATATATCTGGCTTTAAAGCTTATACATGTACTGTGATTCTTGATTAAGAAACATCTGTATGGTAGAATCATAGGAACTGTTTTAAAGAAATGCGCAGGATACGAGGGTAATATGGGAACTTTTTTAGAAGATTATTATAATAAATTTAATGAAGAAAAAAGACTGACTTCAAGACATGGACTGATTGAATTCCGTACATCGATGCATTATATACATGAGTGCATAGAAGGATTAAGGAGCGAAGGCAGAGAGAATATTAAGATTATGGATATAGGTGCCGGAACAGGCAGATACAGCGTTGCACTGGCTGAGGAAGGCTTTGATGTAACTGCAGTTGAACTTGTAAAGCATAATCTTGGAATATTGAAATCTAAGAATTCATCAGTTAAGGCTTATCAGGGCAATGCACTTAAGTTAAAGCGTTTCGAGGATGAAACATTTGATATAACCCTGCTGTTCGGGCCGATGTATCATCTGTTCGGACAGGAGGATAAGGTTAAGGCATTAAAGGAGGCTGCCCGTATTACAAAGAAGGGTGGCTTTATTCTTGTTGCTTATGTTATGAACGAGTATGGTGTTATAACATATGCATTTAAGGAAAGACATATTAAGGAGTGCATGCAACAGGGCAGGCTGACAGAGGATTTCCACACGATATCTTCAGAACAGGATCTTTATGATTATGTGCGTCTTGAAGATATTGAGAAGGTTAATGAAGCAGCAGGATGTGAACGTGTGAAGATTGTGACACCGGATGGACCGGCTAATTACATAAGACAGTTTGTGAATCAGCTTGACGAGGAGGAATACGAGATGTTTTACAGGTATCATCTTGCAACCTGTGAAAGAGCTGATCTGCTTGGTGCTGCAGCACATACGCTTGATATAATACGAAAATAATACATAATTAATACATTTTTGGACAGACTACTTATAAAGACTAATGGCACATGAGTATGTGCGGAAACGAGGATTATGACTGGAAAACAGAGTCTGTTATTTGACAAAGATGTATATGTGAGATGTGCTGCAACAGTGGTTGGAAAGAAAGAGGCTGATGGTCCGCTTGGTGAAATGTTTGATGTGGCAGTAGAAGATGATATGTTTGGCAAGAAAAGCTGGGAAGAGGCTGAGAGCCACATTCAGGAGATGGCAGTTGACAAGCTGCTTATCAAAAGTGGTATGGCTGCATCAGACATAGATTATATCTATGCCGGAGACCTTCTTGGGCAGCTTATAGCAACATCTTTCGGACTTATGAGATATGAAATACCGATGTTTGGTCTGTATGGTGCATGTTCAACGATGGGCGAGGCGTTATCACTTGGTGCAATGTGTGTTAATGCCGGATATGCGCAAAATGTAATTGCCATTGCGTCAAGCCATTTTGCAAGTGCTGAAAAGCAGTTCCGTTATCCGCTCGAGTATGGAAACCAGAGACCAATTGCATCTACATGGACAGTTACAGGAGCAGGGGCATATATCGTTGGCGATAAGCCTTTGGATAAGAAAAAATGTGTTCTCATAAAGGGCATTACGACAGGAAAGATTGTTGATTACGGCGTTAAGGATTCAATGAATATGGGAGCATGTATGGCTCCAGCGGCAGCAGAGCTTATAGAAGCTAATTTCAAAGACCTTGATGTTGATAAGGACTATTACGATGCAATATTTACAGGTGATTTGGGAGAGATTGGCAACAGGATATTGTCTGAGCTTCTAAAAGAAAAAGGTATTGATATTGCTGATAAGCTGTATGATTGTGGAATGCTTATATACGAAGGGGAAACTAAGTGTTCAGGAGGAAGCGGCTGTGGCTGCAGTGCAGTTGTTCTTGGAACTTATATTATGGATAAGCTCGTAAGAGGTGAATATAAAAGAGTCCTGTTTGTTCCTACAGGTGCTTTGTTATCTACCGTAAGCTACAATGAAGGAAAAAGCGTGCCGGGTATAGCCCATGGCGTAATTCTTGAAGGAAAGGAGAGTTAAAGCCATGGATTTTGTTAAAGCATTTGTCTGTGGGGGAATAATATGTGTTCTTACACAGATTCTTATGGAAAAGACAAAGCTTATGCCGGGAAGGATAATGGTTATTCTTGTAACAACAGGAGTTGTACTTGGAGCAGTTGGAATATATGAGCCGTTTGTTAAATTTGCAGGAGCGGGAGCAACGGTTCCTCTTACGGGATTTGGCAATGTCTTATGGAAGGGTATGAAGAAAGCAATAGATGAGCATGGATTTTTGGGATTGTTTACAGGTGGATTTACTTCATGTGCAGTAGGAGTGTCAGCGGCACTTATCTTTGGATTTATTGCATCAATTATATTTGAGCCTAAGATGAAGAAAGAATAAAATAAAAGGATAGTGGTTCGTTTAAATAGAACCACTATCCTTTTTTAATGATTAAGGCCGTTTATCAGATGAATTATTTTTACCAGATGTCTCTGTTGAGGCAGCAGTTGTTTCTTTAGAATTGTTCTTGTTGCTGCCTGTTCCGGGTGTAACCTTGGAAGGCTTGGTTGTTGCACTGTGAATGGTGCATAACTTAGATAACTCAGTATCTGTAATTGAGATATCAGCATCCCATGTCTTGAATTCAGAACCATCTTTATCCTCTCCAAGTTTATCGGAAGAAGATTTCTTTCTCATAATCTTAGTTGTAACACTTGGACAACCGGAAGTAGCAATATCTCCTGATTCGTTACATATTGATACTTTAACATGTGTTGTACAGTGTTCGGTAGGAACAGTGTCTTCTGTAAAATATTCTGTTATAACACAATTTCCTTCAGGGTCCTGGTCACATAAGCCCTCGACAGGAAGAAGTCCTGACTTAGAGCATACAGCCGCCTCTACAATACCAGATGGCTGTTCGTAACTTCCAGTTGGAAGATTAAGATTTTCATGAATTGTCTGCATAATTGTACGCCATATAACATTGTGGTTGACAACATTTCCAAGTTCCTTGGAGTTATCATCATAGCCTGCCCATATTACGGCTGTGTAATACGGAGTGAAGCCGCAGAACCATCTGTCGCTGTCGTACTGTGTTGTACCTGTCTTACCTGCTACAGGCTGGCTTGAAAAGTTAGCTGTACGCGCAGTACCGTCAGTAGCAACAGAACGTAATCCCTGAATAAGAAGCCAGTCAGAATTCTCATTAAGTACCTTATGTGTTTCTGGTACAGAATTATCGATAATAATGTTGCCTTCTGAATCAAGCACTTTGGTGTAGTAAATAGGTTTTGTGTAAGTTCCTTTATTAGCTATTGCTGAATAAGCGGCACACATGTCAATATTGGAAACACCCAGTGTCATACCGCCAAGTGCAAGTGATTGTACAACATCGTGTGCACCGTTGATTGCATTTTTAGGAGAAACCAGCGTTGAAATACCGAATTTCTCAAGGTAATTGTATCCAACCTGAGGAGTCAGCTTTGTAAGAATCTTAACAGCAGGCACATTCTGGGAAATTGTAAGTGCCTGTCTTAAAGTAATCAGTCCGCGGTATTCTCCTTTTGTAAAGTTAGTAACAAGCTTTGCATCAGTTCCTGAATAATAATAAGGAGCATCATCAATGGCAGATGCCAGAGAATATGTCCCTGTATCAAGGGCGGGACCGTATGCCACAAGTGGCTTAATACTTGAACCAGGCTGTCTTGCAATATCATTAGAAGCACGGTTTAAGCTTCGGTTAAGAGTTTTATCACCGCGTCCGCCAACCATAACTTTAACATGTCCGTTGGTCTGATCCATTACAGTAAATGATATCTGGGGCTGTATTGTAAATGTAAGTGTCTCAGCATATATTTCACCACCCTCTTTAAGGAGCTCCTGTTTATATGCTTCGACATAACTTCTTGCAGCATCTTCATCGGTCATCGTAAGACTGAAGCTGGTATCTCCAAGAGTCTTTGTGTACCAGTTAGCCATTGAATTATGTGAATAATATGAAAACGATCCATCAGCCTGCTTTATTGTTAATGCGTAATTGATAGAAAAATGTGTATTATCATTGTAGTTGCCAGGATCATTGATAACATCATCAGCAACCTGCTGCATCATTGTGTCCTGAGTTGAATAAACCTGAAGTCCGCCACGATATATAAGGCTTGTAGCCTGTGCTTCTGTATATCCCTTCTGTGACATAAGGTCAGAAGTAAGCTGGTTAATAAGTTCATCAACAAAATATGAATAAGTTGATGTTGATGTTCCGGCAAGTTCAATTCCCTCGAGTCTTGCATAGACATCATCGGAAACCGCCTCATCATATTCTTCCTGGGATATATAACCCTGTTCTTTCATGTTGATAAGGACCTGACTCTGACGGTCTTTGTTTCTGTCGGCGTGCCTTATTGGATTAAGACCGGTAGGACTTTTAGTGATGGATGCAATTACAGCACATTCGCTGATAGAAAGCTCTGATACATCTTTGTTAAAGTATCCTCTGGCAGCAGCCTGTACACCATAATATCCGTTACCAAGGTTAATGGTATTAAGATAATTCTCAAGAATGGCATCTTTAGACATTACTGTTTCAAGCTTTACAGCCAGATATTGTTCCTGAACCTTTCTCTTAATCTTTTCAATTGTAGATTCGTTGAAAGCATTAAAAACATTATTCTTTAGGAGCTGCTGTGTTATTGTACTTGCACCCTGTGACATCTCACCTGATGAGAGTGTAATTGAAGCAGCTCGTAAGATACCTCTCATATCGATACCATTATGCTCATAGAAACGCTCATCTTCTATAGCTATAAATGCATGCTGCAAATCTTTAGGAATCTGGTCAATTGTTACATATGTCCTGTTAGCTCCGGCAGAAGAAAGCGTCTGTATTTCATTCTCATCTGAATCATATATCTTAGTTGCAAAGCCTTCAGGCGAAACATTAACAGATGCAATATCAGGGGCATTCTCTATAATTCCCTGAAAAGAACCTAATACAAGGCATGAGCCGGAAACAACAACGGCTATAGCAGCGACTAAAGCCAGTTTTATGAAAAATATACCTAATTTGGTGCCCAGCTTGGTAGTAGCTGAATTAAGCAGTTTTTTCTTTTGTTTTATGCCTTTACCACCATAATTCATATATTGTCCTCCTTAATAAATTCATGATATTATATCATAAAAAGAAGGCACAGGCAAATAATTGGAGCTGTGCCGAGTGATTTGGAAAAGGAAAAAGCATGAAAAAAATAATTAAAAACGGACAGGGAGAATATATAGAGAAGAAATCAAAATTTATAGCACACATTTTTAATGTTGAAAGCGAACAACAGGCAGCAGCCATAATAGCAGAAGCAAAAAAGAAATACTGGGATGCCAGACATAACTGTTATGCCTATATACTTGGGGATAAAGGGGAGATACAGAGGTTTTCAGATGATGGAGAGCCGTCTGGAACAGCAGGAAAACCAATACTGGAAGTATTATCGGGCAATGAGTGCAGTAATTGCCTGTGCATTGTAACAAGATATTTTGGAGGAGTATTGCTTGGAACAGGCGGGCTTATAAGGGCGTATACAAGTGCATCAAAGGAGGCACTGGATGATTGCCTGACAGGAGAACTTGTTGAAGGAGTGCATGCATATCTTGATGCTGACTATAATTATGTAGGAAAAATACAGCATTTATGTATACAGGATGACATTACAGTTGTTAATACAGAATATTCAGATAATGTAATATTTGAATTGATGATGGAAAAGCAGGTTCGGCAGAGGTTTGAGAAAGCACTGACAGAAATGTCATCAGGCAGGATAGGACTAAGAGACATTAAGGAAGTTAAAATGTACAGAGATGGCAGAGGAATATTGAGCCTGTAAAATATGAATAAAAAATTAACAGTAGTAAAAAATAACAATACAATGGTCAACTTTTGTGAATCTAAAAGAATAATATGTAAAAGTGATGTAAAAAAAGATAAAAAATGCGAGTGTGCTAGTGCATTTTTTACATAAAAATATGATAGTTATTGAAAGAAAAAGTATTCTTGCGAAATAATTCAGACAAAAAATTAAGAAAAATTAAAAAAATGTGAACATGGCAAACCGCATAAATACTGGGGTTTCACAGAAAACACAAAAAAAATACAATATTTATTAAAATTAGTCTTGTTAAAATAGTACAAAAATGATAATATATCAATGTCTAAAAAACGAAATGGGGGTTAAGCCCCGAAAACCAAATAAGGAGGGTTTTAAGGTTTATGAAAAAGACATTAAAGAAGTTTGCTGCTGTAGGTTTAACACTTACATCAGTAGTAGGACTTGTTGCTTGTGGTTCTAAGAACAACACTACAGACAGCAAAAAGGAAACAGTTGACTGGGCTTCAGTTGAAAAGCCAGGTAAGTTTACAGTTATGGTAGACGGAACTGTTGTTAAGGAAACTAACGGAGCTGCTGAGTTCTATAAGTATTATAAGGAACTTACAGGACTTGACATTGAGTGGATTCGTCCAGATCACTCAAGCTACGCTGACTCTGTAAAGAACACATTCGCATCAGGAGACCTTCCAGATGTAGTTCTTCTTAACTCAGATTATCTTGCAAACTTCGCATCAAACGGATATCTTTGGGATATGACAGATGCTTGGGAGCAGTCAGCTACTAAGAATTCAGGAAGACTTACTGAGATGGCTGATGCTGTTATGGCAGGTAATGTACTTGCTGGTCCAGACGGAACAAAGGCTCTTTACGGCTTCTCACCAACACGTGGTAACGGATGCTGTACATATGTAAAGGCTTCTGCATTAAAGGCAGCTGGATTAGACCCAGATAAGGTTGCTAATGAGACAATGACATATGATCAGTACTATGATATGCTTAAGAAGATTCAGGCAGCATCACCTAACAAGAACTATGTAATCTCTACATCAGGTTTTGTTGCTGGTGGTAACAAGCCAGAAGCTCCATATACTAACTACCTTCCAGAATTCTATCAGGATGCTCAGTTCACATTCTATCTTAAGGATGGAAAGTATGTAGATGGATTCTCAGAAGAAGCAATGCAGAAGGCTATGGACAGACTTAAGACAGCAATTGCTGACAAGATTCTTGATCCTGCTACACAGAATGCTTCAACAAAGGAAGCTCGTAACAAGTTTACTAATAAGGACGCTAACCTTGCATCTTCAGTATTTACATACTGGGCTGGTACATGGGATAAGAACCTTACTAAATTACTTCCAGATACGACAGACAGCCTTGTACCTATGAAGCCTATCAAGGAAGTTGGCAAGTATGTAGAGCGTCTTGCTCCAGCTTGGGCTATTACATATAAGGCATATGAGGATGGAAAGGCTGAGGGAATCTTTAAGTACTTCATCGATACAATGCTTGACGGTGGAGATATTCAGGTAGCTTGGGAATACGGCGCTAAGGGAACACACTGGGATGATAAGGCAGAGACATATACAGTAGCTGGTAAGGATGGAAAAGAAGGTAAGACTTATACAGCAAAAGAAGGAGAATTCCATAATCTTCCATCTCCAGAAACACCATCAACACTTACAACTAAGAACCATATTGATCCAGATCTTTCAATTGCTGGATTTGGAGATAAGGAAGATCCAGGTCACAAGGCTCAGGATCCAATTATTACTGAATGCTACAAGATGTTCAATGCTAACTGCGAAATGGTTGAAGTTCTTCCTACAACAGACGTACTTAGTAACAATATCACAGATATCAATACTAAGAGAGTAGAAGTTCTTTCACAGGTAGTTCTTGGAACTAAGTCATATGACGAGGCTATGGCTGATTACAATAGCCAGGTAGGTGCTAAGGTTACAGCTGTTATCGAGTCATTAAATGCGACAATTAAGTAATTTAACTTAATGTTAAGAATTTAAGATGCGGATGCATCAGATGTTCAATATGGCGGCGCAGAGAAATCCGCGCCGCTTATATTGAGAAAAGATTTGCTTATGAAATTTGTATTTTTTGTATTTATTTGGTAGGCATACGATAAATTATTAGGAAAGAAGGTAAAAAAATGCAGTGTCCATCTTGTAACACAGAGCTTCCTAAGAAAGCAAAGGTTTGCCCTAAGTGTGGTACAGCAATAGGAAAACCAAAGGGAAACTTAAGAGTAATGGCTATCATTGGATTTGTTGTAATGCTTATTGCAAGTCTTTTACCAATGGTACAGTCAGGCGAGAAGATTAAACTGGGATTATATCCTAAAGCTTATGCTTTCGGCTACATGAATATCAGTATGCCGGTTATGTGGTATTTATTTATTGCATGTATAGTTGTTGCAATTATTCTTGTAGTAGCAAGAAAAGAAATTCTGTCTATTATTCCGGTAGCAGTTTCAGTTGTTATTACAATTGTTTCATTCCTTGCATTCGACTTTAACAGTGTTGAAGGAAAAGTAATGGGTGGTGGTCTTAAGTTTGTTCCACATTCACTTACAGATCTTCTCAGCAATGGTTATAATGGTAATTCATATCATATCGGATGTGGATTAATTGTTCTTGTAATTGGTGTTGTTATAGCAATTGCAGGTTGCTTCATTGATGTTATGAAGCCATTTAAGAAAGATCTTCATGTTGATACTAAGTATCTTTCTAACTCATTAAATCAGAGCCTTTCTAATAAGATTTATTATTATAGAGGTTTCTACCTTATGTTCTTACCAGTATTTGTAATGATTATGTTATTCAACTACTGGCCAATGCTTGGATGCCGTTATGCATTTACATGTTATATCATTGGTAACCCTTATTATATGGGACTTTACCATTTTTCAACAATGTTCACTAACGATGTATATTTCTGGCAGGCATTTAGAAACACATTAATTTTGTCAATTATTAAGTTGTTCTTAAATACAGGTGCAGCTGTTATAATTTCACTTCTTTTAAATGAAATTACAAACATGATTTTCAAGAAGACAGTACAGACAATTATTTACCTTCCACATTTCATGTCATGGGTAGTTGTTGCTTCAGTTTTCAAGATGATGCTTGCACCATATGATATCGCTCCAGTAAACTCAATTCTTATGAACATGGGTCTTATTGATACACCTATTGATTTCATGAATTCTGCTCAGTACTGGCGTGGAACATTCTATGTCATGAATGTTTGGAAAGATACAGGATGGGGAACAATCTTATTCTTAGCTACATTATCAGGTATCAGCCCAGATCTTTATGAGGCTGCACAGATTGATGGTGCTAATAGATTTAAGAGACTGATATATATTACATTACCAGCTCTTGCTAATACTATTATTACAGTATTTATCCTTAACCTTGCTAAGGTTATGAACCTGTTTGAGTCAGTATTCGTATTACAGTCACCTATTACTTATACTAAGTCACAGGTATTACAGACATATGTATATGTTAAGACATTCGGTGGTGGTAACTCAGATTATGGTTATACAACTGCTGTAGGTTTATTTAAGTCGTTCGTTGGTATGATCTTAGTTCTCGGTTGTAACTGGGCAAGTAAGAAAGTACGTGGACGTGGTATTGTATAGGAGGGAATAAATAATGAGTGATAGTACAACATTAGTTTACAAAAAGAAAAAGATTCCCATTAGTTAATGCAATATTCTTTATTATTGTTGCATGCTTGATTATGATACCAATTTATCGAGTAATTGTCAGTTCTCTTGATGCTAATACTTCATACAACTTTGTATGGTTACCATCTAAGTTTACATGGGGTGGATATACAGCAGTATTAACCAGATCAAGCTTATATACACCATTCTTGATTTCAGTTGTTACAACAGTTATTGGTACATTTGTTGGACTTTTAGTTGTAACACTTGGTGGTTATGTATTAATTCAGTGGGAGATGCCAGGAAGAAACTTCTTCGCTTATATGCTTCTCTTCACAATGATTTTCGATGGTGGTATGATTCCTAAGTACCTTGTTGTCAAGCAGTTGGGATTAATGAATACACTTTGGGCAGTTATTTTACCAATGTCAATCAATGTATATAACTTAGTTCTTATGAGAAACTTCTTTGAAGGTATCCCAGAGTCTCTTTTTGAGGCAGCTCAGATTGATGGATGCTCTCCAATGGGAATTTTCTTTAAGATTGTTCTTCCTCTTTCAAAGGCAGCTCTTGCATCAATTGGTTTGATGTTTGCAGTTAGTTTCTGGAATGATTATACAAACTTTAAGTTATATATTACTAAGAATAAGCTGTTCAACTTCCAGATTCAGTTAAGAAACATGGTTATTGATAGTGATATTCCAGTTGATGACGCAGTTAACCAGGAAACAATTGGTAATGCAGCTACAATCATTGCTATTCTTCCTTTCATGGTTATCTATCCATTCTGTCAGAAGTACTTCGTACAGGGTGTTAACGTAGGTGCCGTTAAGGAGTAATGTTAATATTTTGAATTTATTTAAGGCGGGTCCGTATGGACTCGCCTTTTTGCGCGTGTAGCGATGAAAATATAAAAAGCAATAAAACTGTATTTTTATTCGTCATTACCAGTCAAATAGTGGAATAATACTGTTTAACATGATACAATAAAACAAATATTGGTTAGGAGGAAAAAGGCTTGGATAAGAGTTTTGAAATTAAAGGATACATTAATAATGTATTAAAAGAAACCGGGCTTGAAGGAGCAGATGCATTTGATAAGGCACTTCTTCTTAATGCTTTAGGTAAACTTGAAGCAGCAGAGCATAGTGATGAATATAAGGATGTTATTACAGGTGAATTAGAGAAGCTTGTAGAGAATGATAATATCAGCATAGGTGAGAATGACCTTGTGAATTATATGTATGGTAATGCATGTTACAGTGTTGGAAAGAATGATGTTGCAGTTAATATTGCCAAGCAGACAGAGACACAGCCACGGACAGAATCAGGTTATTTTACAGGAGCTGAAGGTAACAGATGCTTATGCACAGCATTTAAGGTACTGAGTTTCTATATGAATTATGAAACCAAAGATGGTGGTAAAGAACATTATAATGATATAATCGCGCAGTATAATGCAATATATGCAGAATGTTTTGAGAACGCAGGAAAGGCAGCACATGATGGTGATGCTAAGACTGTAAAAGCTCTTGCTTTATTTGCAGCAGGAGCGGTTGATACACTTGAAGTTATGGATCAGGCGTTGTATGAGATATTTGCAAGAATAAGAGAAATGTATAAAGCAGCAGTTTCAGTTCTTAATGATACAATTGATAATACAGATTCACAGTTTGTAAAGCTTATATATGCATATGCAGTATTGAAAGGATGCCGTATGAAGCTTATACAGACAGAAAAGTATGCATCCAAGGCTGAGGAAATCTTTGAAAAAGCAACTGATAAGCATGTTGCGGATAAGAGCAGTGTGGCTGTATCAGCAGCATACATAACAGCTTACAGTGAGTATATAAGAAACAGGGATTATCAGGATTACGGACGTAGCAATGGAGGTGTATTATGGAGTTAAAGTTAGTTATCAAGACAGGAAGAAGTGCTGTAGTAGAATTTGATGACGGTGGAAAGTATTATTCAAAGGAAGAATACACACTCATGGTTAATGGAGAAGAATATGGTAAGACAGGAAAGGTTGTTACAACAATATATGGTCTTAAGCCTGATACAGAATATAAGATTTCAGCAGTGTATGCAGGAAAAGAATATGGACCTGTTGAATTTAAGACAGATTATGAATATGTAACACTTAATGTCAGAGAATTTGGTGCGTATGGTGATGGAGAGCATGATGATACTAATGCAATCCAGTGCGCAATTATGGCAGCTCCTAAGGATTCAAGAGTATTAGTTCCAGAAGGTGTTTATAAGATATCAAGCATTTTCTTAAAAGATAATCTTAACCTTGAGCTTGCTAAAGGAGCAGTACTTTCAGCATTTACAGAAAGAGAAAAGTTCCCTATATTACCGGGACAGATTGAGACATACGATGAGAAAGATTATTACAACCTTGGTACATGGGAAGGCAATCCTCTGGATATGTTTTCAGCAATTGTATGTGGTATCAACTGTTCAAATGTCACAATTACAGGTGAAGGAACTATTGATGGATGTACAACTCACGATAACTGGTGGAAGAATTGTAAGATAAGAAATACAGCTTGGAGACCAAGATTATTCTTTATTAATAACTGTAGTAATGTTACTATGCATGGAATTACAGTCCAGAATTCACCATCATGGACAATTCACCCATATTTTAGTAAACATCTTAAGTTTATAGATGTTAAGATTCTCAATCCTGCTAATTCACACAATACAGATGGTCTTGATCCAGAAAGCTGTCAGGATGTTCTTGTACTTGGAACATACATATCAGTTGGCGATGACTGTATAGCAATCAAGTCAGGCAAGATATATATGGCTCAGAAGGAAAAGACTCCTACAGAGGATATGACAGTACGCCAGTGCTGTATGAGAGACGGACACGGTGCAGTAACAGTAGGAAGTGAGATTGCAGCTGGAGTTAAAGATGTTCATATCAGAGACTGTATGTTCATGAATACAGACAGAGGTTTAAGAGTTAAGACAAGAAGAGGCCGTGGTAAATTATCTGTACTTGATGATATTTCATTTGAGAATATTGATATGGATAATGTTATGACACCATTTGTTGTTAACAGCTTCTATTTCTGTGATCCGGATGGAAAGACAGAATATGTTGGTTCTAGAAAGCCACTTCCTGTTGATGACAGAACACCTTCAATCAAGAGTCTTACATTTAAGGATATCAATGCGAAAAACTGCCATGTTGCAGGTGCATATATATTTGGTCTACCAGAAAGTAAGGTAGAAAAGCTTACATTTGAGAATATCAACTTCAGCTATGCTAAAGATGCAAAGCCGGGTGTAGCTGCAATGATGCTTGGCTGTGATGAAGCAAGCAGACAGGGACTTATTGTAAGTAATGTAGAAAAACTTATATTAAAGAATGTCAACATTGAGGGCTGCGATGGAGAAGCAATTGTGGCAGATAATGTTGATAAGATTGAAAGAGATTAGTATAAATATACGGAAATATGAGGAATAATCATGAATTTACATGCACCAAAGGGAATTGATGTTGAGAATTGGTTCATTGAGTGCTATAGGAAACATAAGGGGCATCCGTTAAAGATACTTATAGGACTTTATAAGGGAAATTATAATAAGTTTTTTCTTGCGGTATTATTTTTCTTTATAAAGCATGCCCCTGTGTGGGTTCTGCCAATTGTTACGGCTAATATTATCAATGATATTACAAGCGGTTCGCCAGATACTATACAGAATATTATTATTCAGGCAATAATTATGGTTGCATTAGTTGTTCTTAATGTGCCAATGAATTATCTGTATACAAGATATAAATCATTAGCGACGAGATATGCAGAAACAGGACTTAGAAAAGCACTTGTAAGGAAACTACAGCAGCTTTCAATTTCGTACCACAAAGAGACACAGTCAGGCAGGCTGCAATCAAAGATAATGCGAGATGTGGAGGCGGTTGAGACACTATCAACACAGATGTTTTTAAGCATATTAAATATTGCACTTAATATTGGGGTCGCACTTTTTGTTACAGTATCAAAGAGTCTTATAGTATTCTTATTCTTTCTTCTCACTACACCTCTTGCAGCGGCAACAATGGTATTTTTCAGAAATATTATGAAGAAGAGAAATACTGAGTTCCGTAAGGAGATGGAAGAAACATCTGCAAGAGTTATGGAGATGGTTGAACTTATTCCGGTTACAAGGGCACATGCACTTGAAGAGGAAGAAGTAACCAAGATGAGCGGACAGCTTTTTTCAGTTGCGGAGAAAGGCTATAAGCTTGATGTTATACAGGCGCTGTTTGGCTCAGTTGGATGGGCAATATTCCAAATTTTTCAGGTTGTGTGTCTGGGATTCACAGGATTTCTTGCTTTAAGGGGAACTGTTGGTCCTGGAGATATCACACTTTACCAGAGTTATTTTGCAACAATAGTAAGTCAGGTATCATCACTTATGTCACTTATACCGGTTATTGCCAAGGGTGTTGAGTCAGTTAATTCTATTGGAGAAGTACTTCTTGAAGAAGATATTGAATGCAATGATGGAAAAGAAGCACTTGATAGAGTAGAAGGTGAGTTTGATTTTAAAAATGTCAGGTTTGCCTATAATAATACAGACAAACCGGTACTTCATGAGCTTAATCTTCATGTCGATAAAGGACAGACGATTGCACTTGTGGGAGAATCAGGAGCCGGAAAATCAACAATTCTTAACCTTGTTATAGGCTTTAATTTCGCCACAGACGGAGCTGTTACAATTGATGGACATGATATGAGAGATATTGATCTTAGAAGCTATAGAAAGCATCTGGCAGTTGTACCGCAGACATCAATATTATTCTCAGGAACTATAAGAGATAATATAACATATGGAATAGATGATGTTGATGAAGATACTCTTAACAAAGTTGTTGACGCAGCTAATTTAAGAGATCTTATAGATTCACTTCCAGATGGATTAGACACAGTTGTCGGAGAACATGGAGGAAAGCTTTCAGGAGGCCAGAGACAGCGTGTATCAATCGCAAGGGCACTTATGAGAAATCCTAAGGTAATAGTTCTTGATGAGGCAACATCGGCATTAGACAGTATATCCGAGAAGCTTATTCAGGAGGCACTTAATAATCTGACAAAGGATAGAACAACATTTATAGTTGCACACAGATTATCAACTATAAAGGGTGCAGACAGAATAGCAGTAATAGCAGATGGCCACTGCGTTGAATATGGAACATATGATGAGCTTATGGAACTTAAAGGCGAGTTCTATCAGATGAAATCAATACAGAGCTAAAAATAAAAGGAGGCGGGAATATAACCCGTCTCCTTATTTATGTGAGCTTTAATTACTTATTCTCAGAAAACCAGATTCTAAGTGTTGAGATAAGCTTCTCCTTAGAATCAACATCTAACTTCTGTACAATCTGCATAATTTCGTTGTCAAGAGCTGTGTTCTGGTATGACTTGTCAACGCTTCCTGCAAGGTAATCAAGAGAAACTCCTGTAAGCTCTGCATAATATGAAAGCATTCTTAATGTCATAAGGTTACGGCCGTTCTCTACGTTACTTATGTAACCAGGTGTAACCTCTAATGCCTTAGCAACGTCTTCCTGTGTAAGACCGTGTGCAATTCTTAACTTCTTAACTTTAGCTCCTAAATCGCTATCCATAATTGAAACCTCCTTAAAATAATTACTTCTTGTTAGCTCTGTATCTAGCTGTGTGGTCAAGAATCTTCTTACGGATTCTAAGACTCTTAGGTGTTACTTCAAGTAATTCGTCTGTGTCGATATAATCCAGTGCCTGCTCCAAGCTAAGAATTTTAGGTGGAACAAGACGGAGAGCCTCATCAGCACTTGAAGAACGAGTGTTGGTAAGATGCTTTGTCTTGCATACATTAACCTCAATATCCTCAGTACGAGGATTCTCGCCAACGATCATTCCGGCATATACCTTCTCACCAGGTCCAATGAAGAGAGTACCTCTCTCCTGAGCGTTGAAAAGACCATAAGTGATAGCATCACCGCTTTCGTAAGCAATAAGAGAACCATTCTTTCTGTAAGAAATGTCTCCTTTGTATTCTTCATATCCTTCAAAAGAAGAATTGATAATACCATTACCCTTAGTATCAGTAAGGAATTCACCTCTGTATCCGATAAGACCTCTTGAAGGTATAGAGAACTGAAGTCTTGTGTATCCACCATTAATTGGTGACATACCAAGGAGTTCGCCCTTTCTCTGGCTTAACTTCTGAATAACAGATCCTGTGCAGTCATCTGGAACATCGATATAAGCAAGTTCCATAGGCTCAAGCTTCTTACCTCTCTCATCTGTGTGGTAGAGTACCTCGGCTTTACTTACTGCAAATTCATAACCTTCTCTTCTCATATTCTCAATAAGAACTGAAAGATGAAGCTCACCACGTCCTGAAACCTTGAATGAGTTCTCAACGCCAGGTGTTTCCTCAACTCTTAAACTTACATCTGTATTAAGTTCCTTGAAAAGTCTGTCTCTTAAATGTCTTGAAGTAACGAATTTACCTTCTTTACCTGCAAGAGGACTGTCATTAACCATGAAGTCCATAGAAAGAGTAGGCTCTGAAATCTTCTGGAAAGGAATGGCAACAGGGTTGTTAAGTGAACAGATTGTATCACCGATATGAATATCAGCAATACCTGATACAGCAACAATTTCACCGATTCCTGCTTCATTAACTTCTACCTTATTAAGTCCGTTAAATGTATAAAGCTTAGTAATTCTTACACGCTTCTTAACGCTTGGATCATGGTGGTTAACAATCATAACCTCCTGATTAACCTTAAGGCTTCCATTATCAATCTTACCTACACCAATTCTACCAACGAATTCGTTGTAGTCAATAGTAGAGATAAGCATCTGTGTATCTGCATCAGGGTCACCCTCTGGTGCAGGAATGTTATTGACGATACAGTCAAAGAGTGGCTGCATGTCTTTCTTTTCATCATTAAGGTCAGCCATAGCATAGCCTGACTTAGCTGAAGCAAAGATGAATGGACAGTCGAGCTGGTCTTCATTAGCATCAAGGTCAATGAAAAGCTCTAAGATCTCATCGATAACTTCTTCTGGTCTTGCTTCTGGTCTGTCTATCTTGTTAATACATACTATAACAGAAAGATTCATATCAAGGGCTTTCTGTAATACGAACTTAGTCTGAGGCATAACACCTTCGAATGCGTCAACAACAAGTACAACGCCGTTAACCATCTTAAGTACTCGCTCAACCTCGCCACCGAAATCAGCATGGCCGGGAGTATCAATAATGTTAATCTTAGTATCCTTATATGTGATAGCTGTATTCTTAGAAAGAATAGTGATTCCTCTTTCTCTTTCGATATCATTGGAATCCATAACTCGTTCAGCGACTTCCTGATTAGCTCTGAAAGTTCCGCTTTGCTTTAACAGCTCATCAACAAGGGTTGTCTTACCATGATCAACGTGGGCAATAATTGCAATATTACGAATGTCTTCACGCTTTGTTTTCATTAATAATGTCCTTCCTGATTTAACTCAAAATATCTTCTATGATTAGCAACTTTTATATTCTATCACAATATTCTTAAAAAACAATACTAAATATATAAAAATTTTTTCATTTTTTGAACACAGATTATTCAAAAAGTTTTTGTAATATTTGCGAAAACGACATCATATACATATTAGAGAAAATAAAGCACATGCCACAACACATAATAAGGTGGCAAAGAAGGGAGAAATACATAATGCTTGATAAAGTAATTGAAAACAACAGAGTGTGTATCATTGGAGAGATTGTCTCAGAGTTCACTTTCAGTCATGAAGTTTTTGGAGAGGGCTTCTATATTGCTAATGTGTCAGTGAACAGATTAAGTGATATGGTGGATGTTATACCACTTATGATATCTGAGAGGCTTATTGATGTAACTAAGGATTATAGAGGAATGAAGATTGAGGTTGCAGGACAGTTCCGTTCTTATAACAGACATGAAGGAACTAAGAATAAGCTGGTGCTCTCAATATTTGTAAGAGAATTAAGATTCATAGAAGAAGATGAGATGCCAGAGGAACAGTCTAAGTCTAACCAGATATTCCTTGATGGTTTCGTATGCAAACCACCAATTTATAGAAAGACTCCATTGGGAAGAGAGATTGCAGATATATTAGTTGCAGTTAACAGACCATATGGCAAGTCAGATTATATTCCATGTATTGCATGGGGAAGAAATGCAAGATTTGCAGGTGGCCTGGAGGTTGGCTCACATCTTCAGGTAAGCGGACGTGTACAGAGCAGAGAGTACACTAAGAAGATAGGAGAGGATGAGGTCGAGAGAAGAGTGGCGTATGAAGTATCAGTAAGCAAAATAGACCTTGTTGAAGATGAAGAATAACTGATATAAGCCTTCATATTAAATAGAGTTAAAGTATTGACATAACATTATCAGAGTGATATAGTCACATTAACTGTAAGGGTTTCCCCTGCAGCAGGTAGAGGTCGCACGATTCAAGAGTAATTATCCCGATGCCCCGGAAGGCATAAGAAGGATAATAAAAGGGGAAAGTGCCGAAGAGGATTGTTTCCGGAGCAGTCTTACTGGGCGTAGGATTAATAGTTTTACGACTGTCATCGAATAGATGGAGAGCTACTTAAAGGACTATTACTATGATTTCTTTAAGAGCCAGTCTGTTTGAGCAGATTGGCTCTTCTATGTTGTTGAGTTACTCGCATAGGTAGCGATGAGAATAGACAGGAATCATGTACATAATAATAGCTGATAACAGCGGAAAGAAGGATGGTATGTCAGTATTTACCGGAGCCGGTGTAGCGATTATTACACCAATGAAAGCTAATGGAGAAGTTAATTACGATAAGCTTGGAGAATTCCTTGATTACCAGATTAATAACTCAACAGATGCAATTATTATCTGTGGTACAACAGGAGAGGCATCAACACTTACACATGAGGAGCATGTAGAAACAATCAGATTTGCTGCTGATTATGTAAAGAAAAGAGTTCCAGTTATAGCAGGAACAGGTTCTAACTGCACAGAAACAGCTATATGGCTTTCACAGGAAGCTCAGAAGGCAGGAGTTGATGGATGTCTTGTAGTTACACCATATTACAATAAAGCAACACAGAAGGGTCTTATCCAGCACTATACAGCAGTTGCCAAGTCAGTAGACCTTCCTATCATTATGTATAATGTTCCAGGAAGAACAGGCTGCAATATCCAGCCAGAGACAGCAGCTAAGCTTGCCAAGGATGTTGACAATATCGTTGCTATCAAAGCTGCAACAGGCAATCTTGCACAGGAGAGCAAGACGATGGCATTAGCTGAGGGAAGACTTGATATGTACTCAGGTGAAGACGGACTTATCGTTCCTCTTATGTCAATAGGAGCAAAGGGCGTAATTTCAGTATTATCTAATGTTGCTCCTAAGCAGACACATGATATCTGCGCTACATTTGCAGCAGGAGATGTTGCCAAGGCTGCACAGTTACAGTTTAAGGCGTTAGAGCTTGTAGATGCATTATTCTGCGAGGTTAATCCAATTCCTGTTAAGCATGCACTTAACCTTATGGGATGGGATATGGGACCACTCAGAAGTCCATTATGTGAGATGGAAGAGGCTAACCTTGAGAGATTAAAGAAAGCAATGGTTAACTACGGAATACTTTAATTGACAGGAGAATGAACATGACAAGAATAATTATGCATGGCTGTAACGGCCATATGGGACAGGTCATTACAGGAATAGTTGCTAACGATGCTAATGCTCAGATTGTAGCAGGAATTGATCTTCACGATGACGGACATAACTCATATCCGGTATTTGCTTCATTAGAAGAGTGCAATGTTGAAGCTGATGTTATTATTGATTTCGCATCAGCTAAGGCGGAGGATACACTCGTTGACTATATTAAGAAAACTAAGATTCCGGCTGTAATATGTACAACAGGATTAAGTGATGAGCAGATTGCATCAATCAACGAAGCGTCAAAGAGCGTTGCAATATTACGTTCAGCTAATATGTCACTTGGAATCAATACATTATTCAAGCTTTTACAGGATGCTGCCAAAGTGTTTGCGTCAGCAGGCTTTGATATTGAGATAGTTGAAAAGCACCACAACCAGAAGCTTGATGCGCCAAGTGGAACAGCTCTTGCACTTGCAGATTCAATGAAGGAAGTGCTTGATGATGATTATTTCTACAGATATGACAGAAGCCAGTTAAGACAGAAGCGTGATCCTAAGGAAATCGGAATCAGCGCTGTAAGAGGCGGAACTATCGTTGGAGAACATGAAGTAATCTTTGCAGGAGAAGACGAGGTTATAGAATTCAAGCATACCGCACATTCTAAGGCTGTATTTGCAAAGGGTGCAGTTGAGGCTGCCAAGTTCCTTGCAGGAAAGCCGGCTGGAATGTACGATATGAGAGATGTTATTGCAGCTAAGAACTAGTTGTCAGAGCAGTTAATATAATGATATTCAATGCGGCTTGCTTCGGTGAAGCCGCATTTTTTATATAATGCCACAGCCGCCCTGTTATTACTGGTTACATTAAGTACGAGTGGAAGTGAAGCAATGTTAAAGTAGTCTTTAAGAAAATGCTTCATAAGGCATGTGCCGATGCCTTTTCCGCGAAGCTTCTCATCAACGAATACGCCGTATACATTGACAAATGTGTTCTGTGTATCAAGATAAAGAAGAGCCACAGGTTCTTCATATTCCGGCAGATACATAAGATAATCCTCACCCTCGAGATAATATTCGGCATTGTCAGGCTCTGCAGCCTGTATTGATTCTAAGTTAAAATGTGCTTTATCAAGATGGTACAGATATTCGTAGAAACATATATCACCACATAAAGAGCTGTTAAGCAGTTCCCCACTTATAGGCGCAATGAGCTCTAAATTGCCAGCAGAGCTGTTTTTAAGCTTTCTGCAACAGATTGATAACATATTGCGGAAATGTCCTCTATGGCGAAAATCAGGCGCTACAAGACCTGAGACTTCAACATACCCGCATTCATCATTAATAAGCAGTCCAACAAAGCCATACATTACAGGTGAATCTGCATTTTCATCAACAAGCGCACACTGGATAAAGCTGTCGTTATGGGAATCGCAGTAATAAGGCTCGTAGCCGTCACATTTGTTAATAAGTTCTTCAAGGGCATTCATTAAAATGCTGTCCAGATAGTCAATCTCAATATATTTCATAATTGTTCTCCAATAAAAGTTTATAAAAATATTACTTTGAAATAAGAAACATTTGTTTACAAAAGTGTCAAAATGCCTTACTATATAAAGGTATATACGGAAGTATAACAAAAAATATGATTTACCAGCAATAGGTTATTGGGAGGATTTACATGGGTAAAGTTGCCATACTTACAGACAGTAACAGTGGAATTACACAGGCTCAGTCTAAGGAGCTTGGAGTTAAAGTTATACCAATGCCGTTCTTTATAGATGGAGAACAGTATTTTGAGGATATTAATCTTACACAGGAGGAGTTTTACGAGAAGTTAAAGCTGGATGCTGATATATCTACTTCACAGCCTTCTATTGGTGAGATGCAGGACGCATTTGATGAGCTTCTTAAGGAATATGATGAACTTGTATATATTCCTATGTCAAGCGGGCTCAGCGGAACATGTCAGACAGCTACTATGGTTGCTGATGATTATGATGGAAAGGTTCAGGTTGTCAATAACCAGAGAATTTCTGTAACCATGAGACAGTCTGTTCTTGATGCGAAGGAGCTTGCACAGAGAGGTAAGTCTGCGGCAGAGATTAAGGAGATTCTTGAGAAGCATAAGATGGAATCAAGCATATATATTACACTTGATACTCTTAAGTATTTAAAGAAGGGCGGAAGAATAACTCCTGCGGCAGCTGCTATTGGAACTATGTTAAAGCTTAATCCTGTGCTTCAGATTCAGGGTGAGAAGTTAGATGCATTTGCCAAGGCGAGAGGTAAGGCTTCTGCGAAGAAGATTATGCTTAAGGCAATGCAGGATGATTTAGATACAAGATTTGCAGAGTTTGCAAAGGATGGAAAGATGCATATGGAGATTGCCTATTCAGGTAATCCTGAGGAGGCAGAGGAATGGGCTGCGTTAGTTAAAGAGACTTTCCCACAGTTTGATTTCCACATGGATCCGCTTTCACTTTCAGTTGCCTGCCACATAGGACATGGTGCACTTGCGATAGCGACATCTGCTTATCTGCCAGAACTTGATTAATACGAATGATAAGCCTGTGACAGCGCATGAGTTGTTGCAGGCTTTTGTTATAAATGCGGATATTACCGTAATTTAATATGAATGGAGGATTGTTATGCCAGCAAGAAGTGAGATTGATGATAAGTTTAAATGGGCTGTGAGTGATTTATACAGCTCTGATGAAGCATGGGAGAAGGATTATAACAGCATACTTGAACTGACAGGACAGCCAAGTGAGCTTAAGGGCAGGATGGGCGAGTCTGCCGGCATGCTTTACAAGGCACTTAAGGAGTATGAACAGGTAGAATACATCACTGAAAGAGTGTATGTGTATGCATTTATGAAATATTATGAGGATACAAGTAATTCAAAGTACCAGGAAATGTCTGGAAAAGCCCAGATGGCAGCGATGAAGGTTTCAGAGAAGTACGCATTTTTAGAGCCTGAGCTTATATCAATAGATGCTGATGTGCTTGATAAATATATCAGCGAGGATGAAAGGCTTGGAATGTATAAGCATTTTATTGATGACTGCCTCGCAGGGAAAGAGCATACGCTTTCTGAAAAGGAGGAAGCACTGCTTGCAAAGGCATCACAGATGTCAACTGTGCCTAATGAGGTATTCTCTAAGTTTAATAATGCTGATGTAAAGTTCGGCAGGGTAAAAAGAGAGAACGGACAGGAAGATGAGCTCACTAACGGCAATTTTGCCACATTTATGGAAAGTCAGGACAGAACTGTAAGAAAGGCAGCATTTGAGGCGTTGTATAAGCAGTATGGGGCATATATCAACACGATTGCGGCAGCGTTTTATGGCAATGTCAAGCAGGCAATGTTCTATGCAGACGCAAGGGGTTACAAGTCAACACTGAACATGTATCTTGACGGTTCATTTATTCCTGAGAATGTATACAAGAACCTTATTAAGACTGTTAATGATAATCTTGATAAAATGTACCGCTATGTTGATATAAGAAAGAAGGCACTTGGCGTTGATGAGCTGCATTTTTATGATATCTATGCTCCTATGGTAGAAGATATTGACTGGAAGATAAGCTATGATGAGGCTAAGGATATTGTTGTGAAGGCACTTGCACCAATGGGCGAGGAGTATGTTTCGCACATTAAAGAGGGCTTTAATAATGGCTGGGTAGATGTGTATGAGAATACCGGAAAGCGTTCAGGAGCATTTTCATGGGGTGCTTATGGCACACATCCGTATGTATTTCTTAATTACTCAGATACACTCAATGATGTGTTTACGGTTATTCATGAGATGGGACATGCAATGCACACTTATTATTCCAATGCGAACCAGCCTTATATCTATGCAGGATATAAGATATTCGTTGCGGAGGTTGCGTCAACCTGTAATGAGGCACTTCTTATGCAGTATATGTTAAAGAATACTGATGATGAGAAGAAGAAAAGATATCTGCTCAATCATTTCTTTGAGCAGTTTAAGGGAACTCTTTACAGACAGACTATGTTTGCGGAGTTCGAGATGGAGGCACATGCAAAGGCTGAACAGGGTGAGGTGTTATCAGCAGAGAGTCTTTGCGCAATGTACAAGAAGCTGAATGAAAAGTATTTCGGCCCGGATATGGTTATTGATGATGAGATAGCGCTTGAATGGGCAAGGATACCACATTTTTACACACCATTCTATGTATACCAGTATGCAACAGGCTATTCCGCTGCAATTGCAATATCAACCAAGATACTTGCAGGCGATGAGCAGGTCATAGCAGGCTACAGAAAGTTCTTGTCAGGCGGCTCTTCAATGCACCCAATTGAGCTTCTTAAGCTGTGCGGAATAGATATGACAAGACCGGATGTTGTGCAGGAAGCACTGGATGTGTTTGGGGAATTACTAAAACAGTGGTAATGCTTGATATATTGTGAATATAAAGAGAATTCTGGGAGATAATGCGTCTTCCAGAATTTTTTTATGGGATAAATGTAACTATTGCCGGAATAATCCGTCTTTAATTATGAAAGGGTTAACGCTTTTAAAAAACAGGGAGTACAGACAGTAATGGATGATAAACAGATAATCGATTTATTTTTTCAAAGGGATGAAGATGCAATTAATGCAGTTGATCAAAAATACGGTTCTAAGTTAAATGCACTGGCAGCCAATATATTGCAATCAAGAGAAGATGGGCTGGAATGTGTCAATGACACGTATATGAAGGCATGGAACAGTATACCGCCTGCTAGGCCAGAGTATTTATTCGCATTTCTGGCAGCATCTGCAAGAAATATTGCGATTGATATGATAAGAAAAAACAATGCGGAAAAAAGGCGGGCGAAAGTGGTTGAGCTGACAAAAGAGCTGGAAGAATGCATAGGTGATGGCGGATTGCAGACACATCTGGACAAGGAAGATATTGGAGAGATGTTATCGCATTTTCTTGAAACAGTTGATAAAAATAAAAGAATTATATTTCTCAGGCGGTACTGGTACTCGGATTCAATTAAAGATATTTCAGAAAGGATGCAGATGAGCGAATCAGCAGTGAAAGTTACTCTTCACAGAACGAGAAAAGAATTAAGAAGATATCTGGAAAGCGAGGGTTTATATCTATGAAAAAATCAGAGGCAATGGATTTATATGAAGGACTTAATGGAATTAGTCCGAAAATGATTGAAGAAGCAGGAAATTACAAGAAAACTGCCAGTGTGGATATCAGGTATAAAAAGAGCAATAATGTAAAGAAGATAATTGCAGCAGGTATTGTGGCAGCAGCGGCTGTTACTGCTGTATTGGGAGTCAGAGGACTGAAGACTTCTGTGACAGGAAGCGGAAACCAGAGCAGTAATCAGCTGGCATCAGAGCAGACAGGATTTAAAATTGCTCATGTAATGAATGTGTATGCAGCCGGGCTTGATGATACATTAGAATGTATTTTTTCTAATGATGAGAAAAATGCTGGTGTATCAGGAGTTGTGGCTGGAATTTCAAGCCAGGTTGGAGATTCATCTGTGATGGGACAGGTTATGGCTGGTATAAATGTAACGGGCGAAGATATCTCAAAGATTAAGTATTCTATAACGGGAAATGATTCAGATGTGACATATAATCTGGCGAGAATGAAAGAGGTTGACAAGGACAGTCCTGAATATCAGACATCTTCTGAAAAATTCAGAAAACAGACGGAGAACGGCTATGCATATTACATTATTGAAGATATCGGGGAAGAGTATGAGGAGAGCGGCAACAGTCAGAGCGAGGGCGTACAGATTGTAAAGTTTTCAAAGCAGTTAGAAAAAGAATCTTTGTATCAGGACCGTCAGGTATACAATGAGATGGTTAAAAATATGTATGAAGGGATTACATTAAGTGTAACTGTGACATATGGAGACGGAACAACAGAGATTGTTGATGTGGGATTCAAGACAGCTGAAGGCAGTGATGACCTGGAAAAGGTTTCAGACAAAGTGATTGTGTATGTGAAATGACAGTTGATAGAAGAGCGCAAGACGAAGAATCATGTGTCTTTAAGTTGTATTCAAACAAATTGAACACAAACAAAAAGGAAGCCGCTTAAATGCTGGCTTCCTTTTAAAATTAAAAAGAGCGCGAGACGGGGATCGAACCCGCGACCCCCTCCTTGGCAAGGAGGTGCTCCACCACTGAGCCACTCGCGCATAATTAATGTTCTTTAATTAAATTCTCTTGTGAACACAAACAAGATAATACACATAAAACTTTAATCTGTCAAGTGTAAAATTAAAAAAGTTGAATCTATAATGCTATAGATGAGGGGGATACCTACTAAGACTGCTAAATATGATGAAATGGTAGGTTTATCAAGAGGAAATTCTGAGGAGAATTAACGAGAATAAAGAAAATTGCCTACTAAATTGATGATTTATGCGAGAATAGTAGGTTTTTTTTCAAACCAAATCTGTTTGATATTACAGATATGAGAAAAAAGACATACTAAAAGTGTGAATTATGACAAAATAGTAGGTATTTAAGTTGGGAAGAAGCATTACATACCAGCTAACAATAAGAAAAGACCTACTGGATTATGAAAATTGATGAGATAGTAGGTTATTTATGTGTGCTTTGCGGCACGTATAATGTCTTGAAACAAATTGAGCACAAAAAAAGAGGAAGTCAGCATGTACTGACTTCCTCTTAAAAAATAATAGAGCGCGAGACGGGGATCGAACCCGCGACCCCCTCCTTGGCAAGGAGGTGCTCC
>ERZ1034949.264-NODE-264-length-36922-cov-25.031437_pt1 | contig 36922 bp, 29 predicted proteins | sample MGYA00520590_ERZ1034949 | MGnify/ENA primary metagenome ERZ1034949 (study PRJEB33766, sample SAMN09781752) | gut metagenome | biome: gut microbiome | host: Homo sapiens | place: Madagascar | study: EMG produced TPA metagenomics assembly of the PRJNA485056 data...
CGCGTCGGGATAGAGATAGGAGGAAAATACGAACTCTGCTAAATAATGGCTGCATCTTTTCCCGACGCGAGACGCGTCGCCCCCATTAGAGGTAGCGCTTAGTGGTAGCGCTTGGTGCTTGAGTCCGTAGCCTGTTTACGTCCTACCAGACGCCAATAATTAAAATACCTGCGTCAATTCAGACGTTCCGATTATCATTACATTTTGGCTCAATCGCCCTCGTAATGCCAATCTTCGCGTTCTGTCTTTCTCTTTTTTACCGTAAAGGACTTGTCCTTATCAGTATTCTTCACCTTCAGACGCCACAAGTGGGTGTTCTCCTTTTCGTAAGTATTATAGAATACACGCGGTGGAATCTTTTTCCTAAAGGTCCATGTTCCAGAGGCATACACTCCAAAAGAGTTTTTGTGCAGGCAGTCCTCGTATTCGTACTTCATCGACAATGCGTTCTCCGAATAGTTGGTAATACTTTCAAGCCAGAATTTATGGTTCCAGCGTATCAACTCCTTACAGTCGGGTGTATAGCTGTAAGCAATAAGATTCTCTACAACAAGCGGCGAATTCGTTTCGTAGAATTTTATAGGTGCAGACTGCTTTTTGGGGAACATGTCGAAATTGCAATCAGCAAACAGACCATTGTTTATTGCATACTTGCATTGTAGGCTCTTAGTAGTATGAGGAGGAATGCACACCACCTTGGGGCTGCGCACACGTTTAGCGCCCACTTGCACCTCTTCGTCTCTGTAATAATCATTCGAATAGCCGTTTGTTATCACAAAGCACTCTGGCAGATACACGTAAATGTTGCGTTCGGTGTTATTCGTAATGTCAGAATTGAGGTTACCACCTTCACCCCACAAATCGTACTCTACACGGCAGTCGGCATTGGCACCCGAGAATGGTTGATCGGTGTTATTTTCCGTGCCAGGTTCCACCCACGACTGATCGGCCTGCATATTGCAGACTTGATAGTACCATTCTGACGATTTTGAACATGAACTCATGCCAAGGACCAGCATCAGTGCGAGTCCTGAATTTTGTAGCAACTTTTTCATAATAAATATGGTTTTAATAATGATGTTCTTCTCTTTATGACGGAAAGCATCAAAAGGTTAACAACCTCGATAATATTTTTTAGACAACATGGCCACATATATAGCGGCAGAGCTAAATATCATGCACAAAAACAATCCGAAGACTCAGAAAGAAGAATGGTATTACCGTATCAAAGAGTCTTATCGCGACCTAACAGGCCGCCCTCGTAATCGTGTCATACTGAATGTGGGTTTCATTACAGAAGCACATAGTCCTGAGGATATACGCGACATTGGAAAGTGTTTGACATACAGGTACACTCATCAAGATCAGAAAGACCTTTTTGAATCTCCATATTCCCGTTATAATGAATTTGTACAAAAAAAGACAGAGGAGTATTGGACAGAGATGGTCAAGAACGGCAGTATTGATGCAGTTAAAAAGGATCTCAAAGCATCGCAAGAAAAGGCAAAACGCCTCGTAGATGTTGACACAGTCAAACACACAGATGCTCGTGAAATAGGTGCAGAATGGATATGTCTTCAAGCCATACGCGAGTTGAAAATAGACAAAATCCTCGAAAAACAAGGTTGGAGCGAAGTGAAGATAAACACAGCACTTGCGCACCTTATCACACGCACTGTTTATTCTCCTTCTGAACTGAAATCAATGCGCATCATGGACGAGAACTCCGCTGTATGCGAATTGGCTAGCGGCAACCAGGACTGGCGTCCTGGGTACAAGAGCATCTATAACGTGGCTCCGTCTCTGTACGGATTGAAAGAAGAGCTGGAGTCACATCTCTGCCGCAAGACCGATGACCTGTTCAACATCACCAACCGCATAGCCATTTTCGATTTGACCAACTTCTATTTTGAAGGACGCAAAGAAGGCAGTCAAAAAGCACAGTTTGGCCGTTCAAAGGAAAAACGCACCGACTGCAAGCTGCTTGTACTTGCGCTTTGCATCAACAAGGAAGGTTTTATACGATACTCTTCTATTCTTGCAGGCAATACAGCCGACCCCAATTCTCTTCCCGATATGGTCGACACGCTGCATGCCAAAACTCGTGTGCCGAACGATTCGAAGGAAAAAGTGCTTGTGTGTTTAGATGCGGGGATAGCCACGGAGGACAACTTGCAGAAAATAAAAGAAAAGGGGTATAACTATCTGTGCGTCAGCCGCAGAAGACTTGCCGATTATGAAATTGCCCCCGATGCAAAGACTGTTATCGTACACGACAGTAAGAAACAACCGATAAAGCTTACACAAGTAAAACATGAAGAGGATGGTGACTATTACCTTGAAATAAATTCTCCAGCCAAACAGCTCAAGGAGGAATCCATGAATCGTAATTTTAGGAAACGTTTTGAGGAGAATTTGGAGAAGATAAAAAAGTCATTGGAAACAAAACATGGTACCAAAAACTATACAAAAGTCATCGAGCGCGTTGGTAGAGCAATACAAAAATACCCATCAATTGCAAGATACTATGTCATAGACTATATCCCCGACGACGAAAAAAATCCGAAAAACATGGCCGTTATAGATTGGCGGATAGCAATACCCGAAAACATAGATAAAGACAGTGGTATCTACTTTCTACGTACCAATGTGGCAACTTTTGATGAGAAGACCACATGGGACTACTATAATCTGACAAGAGAGATAGAATGCACCAATCGTCAGTTGAAGATGGATCTAAACTTGCGTCCCATCCATCATCAAAAAGACGACAAATCCGATGCCCACTTGTTCTTTGGATTACTTGCATATTGGGTAGTAAACACCATACGCTACCGGTTGAAACAATCGGGCATAATGCACTATTGGACAGAAATTGTCCGCATAATGTCTATCCAGAAGGCAATAACTACGGAAGCAAAAAACGCATTAGGAGAAATAGTATATTTGCGACAGTGTAGCGAACCTACTAAAACAGTAGCGGGCATTTACGAACGACTAAAATACAAGAAGATGCCATTCAGAAAAATCAGGATCGACAAAATCTGTAGTACACAGTAACACAAACTGCCATCGTTAAATTGTTGATACAGCGAAAAAAACGAGGCGCGAGGGGCAAAGTTGGGTTAGTTACGCTTGATGGAATATTTACACTTGTCAAAGAATTGCATCTATAGAATACATGTATGATTGATTATCAGATATTTGTAGTTAATACGGTAGAAAAGTCATGTTACTTTAATCATAAGGAGATAAAAGGATGAAGAATCAACTCTTTTAATATTATTTTGTAATATTTTCAACTCGAAATCGTTCTGCGCTCTATCATACTACCTAATGGAGATTCAAAATTTCAGGTCAAACAAGGGGGAATTCACATGTATAAGAATTAAAACTAAGTTAAAACGTAGTATTATTACAATTTTCACATATTGTGTTTTATGTATAAGAGGAATAATTCGTAATTTTGCAATAGAATTACAATAATGAAATAAAAATATACGATATGATAAGAGATTTCTGGGTAAAGAATTATCTCTCCATTCGAGATAAACAGGAGTTGAGTTTCTTGGCCAAGGGGCCTTCTTCGGAACTTGTTACAGAGGTTGCCGAAGGGGTATTCTTGTACAAGCTAGGAATCCTATATGGTTCCAATGCCTCTGGAAAATCTAATATGCTGATTGCAATGAATGAAGTATTTCGTCTGTTGGTCATGCCAAAGTCTGATGCAACAGTCGGAATTGGTGGTTGTATTCCATTTGTACTCACCAAAGATGAACCAACGGAAATGCACGTGTCATTCTATGCCAATGGCACACGATACGACTATGATGTCAAGTTCAACGGCAAGCATATTTTGAGCGAAGCATTGTACTATTACCCCAACAAATCAAAATCCTTGTTCTATGAGCGCAGTTTTGTGGGCGAGAATGTACAGGCTGACATCAAGTTTGGTGCGAGCCTCAAACTCCAAGTCAAGACGCAGGAGAGTATTCGTGAAAACACTTTGAATAACCATAGTGTTCTGTCAGTTTGCCGTAAGGCTGCACTGAAAGAGGACATAGCTCCGTTTAATGCACTTCATAATTGGATTATGGACAACTACCATGAAATTGATGGCGATGGAAACAAAGGTATAGTTGAGATATTGAAAGATGCTTATAGCAATCCTAAAAAGCGTAAATTCTATAACACCATGCTTCAAAAGGCCGACTTAAACATCCTGGAATATCGTCCTGTCGTGGAAGACCGCATTGTGCCCAATGATTTCCGCGAGCGTATCCAAAAGGAAAATATTCCAGAGGAGATGAAAGATGTTTTGTTGAAGCCAACCTCAGAGTCCATCACATTCTTGAATCATTCGGGCAATGGTGATTTTGACATTCCACTCAGATGGCAGTCAAAGGGAACTCAGAAGTACATCCGCATATTGGATGCATTATACGACATGATAACAAGTCCTCATGTGTACTATCTTGATGAATTGGGCGAGGATTTGCATAATGACCTGCTGTACTACTATCTCAATGTTTTCATCTTCAACTCCGACAAGTCGCAGTTGGTTATCACGAGTCAGGAGACCACCCTCCTATCGCAGGATTTGATTAATGAAAACAGAGGTGTGGTGTGGTTTGTTGAAAAGAACAAGGAAACAGCGTCATCTGAATATGCCCGTGGCGATTCATTTGGCTTACACAAGAACCTATCACTTTACAATTCCTACCGCATTGGTAGATTAGGAGCCAAACCAGAGTTGGGTAGTATCTTTATAAATTTGGAGGATTGATATGGGAAAGTTACGACAGACTGCACTCATCTTGGGAGAAGGTCCAACAGAGTTCTTTTATTTCAAATCCCTGTGCGATGTATTCAAGCGTCTGACCATCAAACCAGATTATCCGAAGCACACCAATATCAAGGAACTAGAAGCTAAGATTGCAGAGGGTGTGGCAATGGGTTACAGCCATATCTTCTGCATCATTGATATGGACACGAAGGACAAAGAGCCTGAACGTTCACAATATCAGAAGCTAAAGACAAAGTTTGCCAAGCCTATTAATAAACCAAAGAAAGGCCTCTATTGTGAGGTGAAGTTTTTCGAGACTCATCGATGCACGGAGTTGTTCTTCCTGTACTACTTTCGTTACACTTCACGTGCATATACCGATCAAAAGCCATTGTTGAAGGACTTGAACCGGAGTGTCGAGTACCATAAGACTGCAGAGTTCTTCATCAAATGTAAGGGGCTGCACTCGTATTTTGAGCGCCATGGAGGTTCGTTGGAATCAGCCATTGCCAATGCATATCATTCTATGGACGAGAAAAAGGCAAGTAACAGGAATTATACTTACTCTGAACTCGGAAAGTTAATGGAAGAATTAAACAAGTTTTGTGTATAAGTGAATTCAAAAAAATAATAGTATATGAGTTTTTTCGTAGAAAGAATTATCATCAAGAATCGGGCTCCGTTTGAGAGTGTTGATTTGACTTTCAAAGAGCAGTCAATCTCAGTACTGACGGCTTTCAATGGGAAAGGAAAGACCACAATCTTATCCTACATTGTTGATGCATGGGTAGAATTGACAAAAGGTATTTACTCCAAGAGCTTTGAAGGTAGAGAGAGTAGTTATTATCGTGTTTCAAGCCCTCTATATGACATCATGAGAGGAAAGCCTTCATTGGTATATATCCGATTTAAAAATAATGATTCTAATGTGGATTATGTGGACAGTCGCAATGGTGGCACTATCGAATGGTATGAAGAGACCGTTCCAATGGCTGATAGAATAGATTATAGCGAAATAAAATCAAACATTGAGAAAGGAAAAGCATTTAAGCAAGTATCATCTTCATATACGACGGAAGAAGCCATTCGGTCTGTTTTTGATAATAACTTATGTACATATTTCCCTTCGTATCGTTTTGAACTTCCTAATTTCCTAAATGAGGTTTTTCAATGTGACATTATTCACAAATTAAACGCTGAATATAATGGGTACTTAAACAATCCGTTGGAAGTTACATCAGATATTCAAAATATTGCGAATTGGATATTGGATGTAGTATTAGACCAAGAGGTGAATACACAAGAGGTAACGCTTCCTAATGGAACAAAGGCAAAGATAGTTGCACCAGAGCAAAATATTTGGATGAATACCAAAAAGGTTTTGGAATGCGCTCTAATCTCGAAATTTCCAAATGGGAATGTAAGATTCGGCATTGGAAGAAGAAATAATAGTGGTTCTCGTCTCTCTGTTATGGAAATAGTTAAAGGGGGAAATGACAAACAGTATTGCCCTACATTATTCAGTCTATCATCGGGAGAACTATCTGTTATTACTATTTTTGCAGAAATACTTAGACAAGGAGATGTTACGTTTGGAATGATTCCAATGGAGCAATTCCATGGTGTTGTTCTTATTGATGAGGTTGACAAACACCTTCACATTCAACTTCAGAAAGAAGTACTTCCTTTGCTGTTCAATTTATTCCCAAACATACAATTCATAGTAAGTAGTCACTCTCCATTCTTGAATATGGGTTTAGCAGATGCATCATCGGATAGAACAGTTATTTATGATCTCGACAATAATGGTATTGAATCAAATGCAACAACAAATAGGGTATATGAGAATGCGTATGTGTCATTTCTTCAAGAAAAAAACAAGTATGCAGAGATGTACCGTCAGTTAGTTGTAGAAATTGAACAAAACAAAAAGCCGCTTATTATTACTGAAGGTAAGACTGATGCAAAGCACTTGAAAGCAGCCTTGTATAGATTGAGAATTACAGATATAAATGTTGATTTCTTTGATCCTAGTAGTTTGCAATGGGGAGATTCACAACTTCAATCAATGCTGAATCATCTGTGTAAAGTTAAACAAACGCGACGGATAATAGGAATGTTTGACAGAGATTCTGAGGAATATATTAAATATGCTTCCAATGATGGACATTTGTATAGAAACCTCGGGAATAATGTGTTTGTTTTTGCAATACCATTAGTTAATGACTCTGAATATGGAAATAAAATTTCTATTGAGCACTATTATAGTCGAAAGGACATTCAAGTGTTGGACGAAAATGGTAGAAGACTATTTCTTGGAGATGAATTCTATCCTTCCGGAAATAGTAAGGATGGACGTTATCAAACGAAAACAAACAAGATTCAGAATAAAGTTTTAGTAAATGGGATAATTGATGAGAAGGTATATGAAACTAGCGACTTAGAGCAGAAGATTTCTATTGCACGCACAAAGGATTCATTTGCAGAGAGTATATTGAACAATGCTGAATACACCCAAAATATAGATTTTACAAATTTCAATAAGATATTTGATGTCATCCGTCAGATTATAACTATAGCGTAAAAAGACAAATCACTTACGCTTGAAATGACGAAAGGTAAGATACTTATGAACCTATTCAAAAATATAGTTGTCTTATGTAATCCTTATGGATGTACAATAAAAGAAAAAACAAGGGATAAATGCATATGGACTATAATAAAGAACATAATTATGGCGAAAGGTTTAAGGATTAATAGATTGATAGGATTAGCACCATTGATGCTTTTCTTATCATCATATATACCGTTGTTTGGCATAATTGCATTACGTCAATTTTTGTCAAATATTTATTATTTGAATTGGGCTGTTTTTTCAGCGGTTGGATTTATGTCTTTTATCATACATTTTGAAATTGCGTCGTTATGCATGGCATTTATTATAATAGGTTCTCTCGGTATGTATTTAACTTTCGAAGGCACTGCTGCCAATCTTAGCCCAACTTTGCCCCTATCGATAAGAATCGCTCAATTCTCGAGCATCTTTTGCACGTAAGTAATTGATAATCAACGACCGATTCTTAAATGACGCGTTTGTAGTACACAGAAGTTCCAGATCAAAGCATTATCTTTGCGCACGCAATGAACTTCATGTCACAACTACGATACAAATACAGTATCTATTATTAGTTGATTATCAATACTATACCCTCTAAACGGTAGAAAAGTGACAATATGAATTCGACATAGATACGGGAAGGTGAAGATTTAACGTATTTAACTTTCAGCTACATCAAAATTACATAGATATGGATTGGATGTGGTCGTTTGAACCGACCCCATAATATGATAAAACGGAAACAAAGAATACCATGTAAGGGAGTGAATGATCTGTAGCCATTCCACATGTTATTACCTCCATAATGGTTCCGTTTCCCATCCCTGCGGGAAGCCGAGAGCTTTTAAGTCAATTTCAGGAAACCGAATGAACAACCATGTTAGTTTAGACTGCATATCATTATTGGGGGATATAACATTAAGAAAGTACTTGATGATGCAAAGATCAAAGTAAGCACGCATGGAATCTGTTGGCAGCGTTATCCATTCTCCTGCGGGACTACTGGGAATTGCAGGCTGAATAGCATTCTGCTTGTTCCATACTCTTGAATGATGACCACAGGCATTTCGAGTAACAGCAATAACCGTGAGCCATGACTCAAACACATTGATAGGTAAACCAAAACGTTTTGCTATGCGTTTGCGTATGCGATTTTGTTTGATGTTACGATAAATGGCATTGACATTTCCAATAGTAAGCAGTTCTCCTAAAATCCACGATGGTGGGTAAGGTTCTGAGTAGGTTCGTTTGAAATGAAGAATGAATTCCTCCTTAGATTTGCTATATTCCTTGGATACAGCTCGCATTGTTTCATTAAACTTGGAACTATCCAAGAAATAAGAAGAGTCTGTTAGCCAGAAAGGATTGCCAGTCATATCTGCTGTTATTTGCATCACTGCACGTCTGATAGCAATTTCGATCTTTTCTATCTCATTGAACATGAGCAGTCTCAGTTTCTTGTCAAAGCGATAAAGCATCATCACCTTCTTGAAGGTAGAACTTTCCTTGTACAAATGTGCAGTCTTGGGCATCTTCAACAAAGGATACATATAAGCAGACAATCTGTAATAACCAATATTGTCAAGGTATTGTATGGCTTTGTTTCTATCACAAATTTGTAAACCTCGAGATTCAAGCAAATCAACGAGATTTTCTGAAGATTCAAACCGTTTTGTAAAGGGAATAAGATGCGCCATGCTCAAATGTGTATAAACAAAAAACGCCTCGCACGATTTGAGCATTGTTAAGAGGCTTGGCGAGGACTGACGCTGCAAATATACAAACAATCATTGATGATGCAAACTTTTTAGCGAGAAAAATCACGCAAAAGTGGAATTCTCTGACATATTTATATTTGCCTTAAAAATCCCGATGAACGCGGGACGCGTCGCCCCCCCCCATTAGAGGTTGCGTTTGGTAATAGCGTTTGGTGGTAGCGCTTGATGCTTGACCCCGTTCGCATTTTTACGTTTTATCAGAGCAATAATTGTTTATGCCACCACTACATTGTTTCCGATAATAATTCTCGTAGAATCAGCCGTACACGTTGTTTCCTTACTCGCCCCTTTGGGTCTGGACGTAAAAACAGCGTTTCTTGCACCATACCGTATGGAGTAATGCAAGAAACGCTGTTTCTGTCGTTTTCCGATTATGAATTATACAATCTTCATGCCACAAGCCCTACCGACACATTTCATGCCATCGTTGACACGGTTTCTTGTATCATGCACTATGGTTTTAACATGTTGTCTGATGTTTTCGGTCATTATAGCGGCATAATTGGACTAAAAATTCAGTTTTATGCAACTAACAGCCTATTAAGTATTTATTCTCACGGATTTTTGTACTTTTGCGGTGCATTCGCAATAAATGCGTTTGCAAACATAATGTAAATTTGGAAGTACATTCCATACTTTGTCCGACCCTGTGAAACTTCGACAACTTCACAAACCAATGACGAGAACAAGTAGAGAAGGTGCTCCCTTGGATTCGTATCATCGTAGCCCGATATTCGTTCAAGGTGAGGCTTTATCTATCTTGGTTCGTTATTAGGCAGTCGAAGGCCTCACAGGTGAGCAGGATATGATGAGGTCTCACTTTTTTTGTATAAATAAAGAATGATGAATGATTATGAGAATCTTTAAGATTATAGCATGTTGTATTTTTGCATTGACATTTATGAATGTCAATGTATATGGTGACAGAATTAGAAAGTATAAAGTTCGTAGTTACATTCCTATTGTGGGAGACACTATCGCTTTTTACCCTCTTAATAATTACTACGAAGGAAATATAATACAAGCCTATTCTTGCTTCTATAATTCCGAAAGCATAGAAAAGGGATTTAAAGATAAATTTAGATTTCGCCCTAATGCTAATGGACTCACTCCTGCATATGAAATATCAGATGTTTATATGCGTGTAGAACAAGTTATACCTTCTTATATATACAAGAAAGAGGAGTATTTGGTTGTCAATTTCACCAGGATTGCAGATGGAAAGCAAATTATACTTGCTATACCATATTCAATGAAAGGTGTTCCCACTAATGCCATAGAGCGGACTTGGCTTCATACAGAAGATGTGCCATTTTTCAGCATACCATCCTATACCAAATCATTCTTCAACTATTTTAAGCAAATGGTAAATGAGGAGGTTATTTTTTATGGTAAATACAAAACGGATACTGAATTGTATGATATGTTGGAATTTGCGAACAAGTCTAATGATGTCAGAAATTTGAATTTTTATCGCGGGAAAAAATACACAATTCTCAATATGGTTTTCTTGTCCATATCTACAGAACTTATCTATCCAAATCTGTTCTGTACTATTCAAGATGCCGATAAAAAAATATATTATATTCCACTAACATATTTCGTTGGTAATGCGAAATTGGATTATCTTATGTCTGCAAAAATGGAGAATCTGTTTGACGACCATTTTAAAAGAGTCATTGAACTTGAAAACGCAGTACAAAACATACCCCCAGAAAGTGAAGAAGGTAAATTGATAGACAAATTTTCAGGGCAAGATGTTCATTACGACGCTATTATTGAACTCTGCATATCTTCATCTAGTAAATACAAATATGAGATACGAAACATAGCGACCAACAAAATGTATCCTATTAAAACTGCAAATTATAAATGTTTAGGATTTCAATATCGTATTCCGTACATAGAGACTAATAGAAATTTTGAACTTTATGCTGTCCTAGAGGATAGCGAGGGAATACAATTTCTGTTTCCTGCCAATAGGTTCGGATCGAGTGATATAGATCATGTTTTTGGCGATTTTTTTACGTTGAAAAGTGAGGCTGAGGAACATGAAAGGAAAAATAGAGCTGAGGCCGATATATTTAAAGAAAAAGAAGAATTTTACACAAAGAAATATGGATGGAGAGCAGCTAACGGCATAATGTATAATGATTGTACGGAAGAAAGATACATAAAACTAAAAAAGAAATACGGGAAAGAAAAGGCCGGATATATGGCAATGAAACAATTCAAAATCGGATGGACCTATGAAGAGGTTATGGAGGCTGTACAAGACGGATATTTCGTACTTCTAAATACTTATGAAAACAAGTACTCATATTATGAGTATTACCAATATAGAAAGTATAATCCTAAATATGTCTTATTCGAAAATGGTAAGGTTGTAAGTATAAATGATTAATAAAGTTTACAAGACAAGCAATTTGATTCCGAAATTATTAATTGCTGTAACATCTATATTCTGTATAAGCAGTTGTGGTAAAGTGAAAAACGAGCCTGTTAAAGTAATTCAAACAGGCTCGTTTTCAAATGCTTTGGTAATTCAAGTTAATAAGATAGGCAAATATAGTGTCTACATTCCAAATGATACTGTTAGACCGAAATTTGCTAAATTGGTAAGTCTAAAGGCAGTTTGTGGAGACTCAATATGGGAAATTAAACTTTCAGAGATAAGCAACGCTTTTGATGCCTACAAAGATATTACAAAAAGTAAAGACTTACAGTTAAAAATAGAAGCAGACCGAAATGCAGAATATTTGCCTATAAAGAATCTAATGAAATGCTTGCAAGATGCAGGTTATACTCAACCATATAATTTAACAACAAAACCTTAAAAGACATGGCAAATCAAACACATTCATATGGCTACTGGACTGATGAAAGAATCATTGAAGAATCAAAGAAATACACATCAAGAACAGAATTTGCAATAAATAGCCCGACAGCATACCAACATGCATGTGAAGACAAAACAATATTCAAGGAAATGCCATGGATAAAAGAGAAAAAGAAACCCAATGGCTATTGGGATGTCAAAGAGCATGTATTGGAGGAAGGCAAAAAGTACAGAAATCGCAAGGCTTTTTCAGAAAGGGCTTATACGGCATGGAGAAAAGCAAAAGATTATGGTTGGATTGATGAAATAGAATGGGCTAAGTGAGCTTCTTAATGTCACTTTTTCTTAATGTCACTTTTTCTCAATGCCGTTAGGCAAGAGAACAAGAAGGCTCGCTTCAATGCAGGGGACGGAGCATGGAGTGGATGCCAAGCGGAGATGCTCCTTGTCTGTCGGGATTGTCTCGATGCGCTCCAAGAAACCATTCGTATTCTCCATTATCTTATGGTCACGATAGGCTGTGTGGATTGAAGCACTGAAAGTTGACCAGTAGTTGACTGCTGAGTTGATATGTAGCTTTCTGTTATTATGCAGTCTTAAAAATCCCGACGCGAGACGCGTCGCCCCCATTAGAGGTTGCGTTTGGTAATAGCGTTTAGTGGTAGTGCTTGATGCTTGATCCCGTTCGCATGTTTACGTTTCACCGGACAGTTCCCTTTGCCAGAATGGCAAACAAGTTGAGATAATAACAAAGATGATATTTGAACTTTGTTATATAGAAGCAATAATTTATCTATTGGGGGGCAAACATTGGCAAACATCAACATGGTACAACATTATATGCAAGCAAGCCGCTTGCTATCACAATATAATTGTAATTTTGCCTTTCCATTAAACGTCTCTTATTATAATCATGCAATCACTCAACCTGCCCGCCTACGAGGTGAAACTCAGCAACCGCAACGGGCAACCTGCCATATATGATTTTTTGCGTCACTGCTACTTGCGGCTCACGCCCGAGGAGTGGGTGCGGCAGCACTTTACGCATTACCTGGTGGAACATAAGGGCTACCCGGCCGCTTTGTTGGCCAACGAGGTGACCATCAACGTGGGGGGCGTGGCACGCCGCTGCGACAGTGTGCTATATCACCGCACGGGGGGAGTGCCTCGCGTTATAATTGAATATAAAGCGCCACACATTGCCATCACGCAGCACGTATTTCAGCAAATATATGCTTACAACAGTGTGTTAAGGGCTGACTATTTGATTGTGAGCAATGGCATCAAACACTATTGTTGCCATGTTAACTATCAAAGCATGAAAGTGGAATACTTGCAGGATATTCCCAATTACACTGATTTGGCATAATCGCCGTCCGGTTAAATGTTACCCAACACACAAGTAACTGACTTGAACACGTAAGCGGCAAAGCTAACGCACCCGTAACAAACACCCTGCACACCCCTCACAGCACTTTTTTGGCAAACTGTCTGCACTCTGCACTTTTGTCTACACTCTTACTGATTATCAATGAGTTACGGCGTGTAGACAAGTCTGTTTTTTGTATGCACTACCGTCTGCACGCTGCACTTTTTATCTGCACTGTCTGCACTATCTGCACAAGCTTACATACGCAAGCATCACACTGGTCGTGCCAACAGGGTTTTGCGGCATAGGGAGGGCGTTAAACGTGTCGGAGCAATCGGATTTCCGCCCTCCCTATGCCCGATCGATGCTCCCCTGATGCTGCAAGTGCACACAGCCACCTGCCATGAGTGTAGATAATAGTGCAGACAGAATTTTGCTCTGTCTACACGCCGTAACTCATTGATAATCAGTATGAGTGTAGACAAAAGTGCAGAGTGCAGACAAAATACGGAAAATGATTTACCGGGCAGTAATAATTGGAGATAGGCTGTTAGGTGAAACGTAAACAGGCGAATGGACTCTATCACCAAACGCTAGCTCTAATGGGGGCGTTTCTTCTAGCCCCTAACGCTATCATTAAGCGCTATCACCAAACGCTAGCTCTAATGGGGGCGACGCGTCTCGCGTCGGGATAGAGATAGGAGGAAAATACGAACTCTGCTAAATAATGGCTGCATTTTTCCCGACGCGAGACGCGTCGCCCCCATTAGAGGTAGCGTTTAGTGGTAGCGTTTGATGGTAGCGCTTAGTGGTAGCGCTTAGTGGTAGCGTTTGGCGCTTGCGTTTGGCGCTTGAGTTTGGCGCTTGAGTTCGTTCGCCTGTTTACGTTTCACCGGACTGCAATACTCTTATATAAAACTATACGACCTACACGGGAAGCTTACAACACACTAAAGGCTTGAAGCCCCTCCTCATGAAGGAGTAGGGTTTCAAGCCTTTAGTGTGTTGCAATGTGTTTTAAGCAGATGTTCAAATATTGAATTGCTTGCCCTGGCGGCCGTTGTCGTAGCCCTTGGCATATCCTTCGCGATAGCCGCGCACGTAATTTTGCTGCTCTGGCTTGGTGGCAAAATTGTTGGTCTCGTCGTAGGTGGCATGGTCGGCCTTGGCAGCACCATCGTCACAACCGGCTGCATAGCCGTCGTCGTAACCGGCCTCGTAGGGGCTGCGGGTGTCGCGCCCCAAAATGGTGTCGGGCAACTGTGTGGGCTGCACCGTGTCGGAGGTTTGCGGCATGACCTCGGGGGCTATGGTGGTGTCGGGCACAGCTACTTGGTGGGCGGTGTCGGAGGTGCCTGAAGGCACGAGGAGCTTTTGCTCGCCCGACGAATGTTTCATATAAATAATGCCAATCACTACGAGCAGGCAAAACAATACAATGGATACCGCGCGCCAGCGGTTGGGCGATTGGGGATATTTGTTGTAATTCATTTTCGATTATATGTTTGTGTTCGATCTGTATTAAAGTTCTGCATAACTCATCACGCACCAAGTATGGGACGCTTGCGACTGGCGTCCATGCGCAGGAATATGAAGAGCATGAGGGTGAAGCCCCACAATGATGAGCCGCCGTAACTGAAGAAAGGCAATGGTATGCCAATAACTGGCGTGACACCCATAACCATACCTACATTGATGAACACATGAAATAATAGTATGCTGGTGACAGAATAGCCGTAGACACGGGCAAAGGTTGTAACTTGCCGCTCACTGAGATATATCAGTCGCAATATCATGCACAAAAAGAGCAGGAGCACACCGGCAGAGCCTAAGAAACCTTGTTCCTCGCCCACGGTGCAGAAAATGAAGTCGGTGTCTTGCTCGGGCACATACTTGAGTTTGGTTTGTGTACCATTCATAAAGCCCTTGCCTTCGAGTCCGCCCGAGCCTATGGCTATTTTGCTCTGGTTTACGTTGTAGCCTGCATCACGGTTGTCCTCGTTCATGCCAAGCAAGACTTGTATACGCACGCGCTGGTGGGGCTCAAGCACATTGTTGAGGGCAAAGTCTGCAGTGTAGAGGAAGGCCGTGCTGCCCAGTGTGAATACGGCTATGAGCAGACAGGTGTTGACACGCTGGCCTAACGACTGCCATGCCAAATAGCCGGCCATGAAGATGCACAGGGCGAGCAGCACCCACGATATGTCGAAGGGGATTATAAACTCCGACACGAGTAGTGACAATATTATGGCACCCGCACCCACCAGAGTGAATAGGTGGGCTGACTTGTTGCGGGGGACGTAAACGTGCAACATGCCTATGGTGAACAGCCATATCAGGGTGAGCACAACGAACTCGCCTACCGACGAGAGTGTGCCAGGCAGCTCGGTGGTGCCAAAGCGTATGCCTACAACGAAATAGACTACCGCGGCAACAGCTATAAAGAGTATGCTGCCGGGCATGCCCTCGCGGTAGAACATAAGGAAGAAAGCCAGGTAGACCAGTGCCGACCCCGTTTCGCGCTGCAAGACAATAAGCACCATGGGCAGCAGCACGAGGCCTGCGGCCTTGAAGAAGTTGCGCATCTTGTCGAGGGTAAAGCCATACTCATCAATAAGTTTGGCCACCGCCAAGGCCGTGGCGCACTTGGCAAACTCGGCTGGCTGTATGTTGCAAAAGCCCAAACTCACCCACGAGCGCGAGCCTTTGATGTCCTTGGCTATGAATGGTGTGACAAGCAGCACGAGCATCATGAGCCAATAAAAGAAACCGGCCAGGGTGTCGTAATAACGGTCGGACGTCATCATGATGACGAAGCCCAAGGCTAACGCGCAGGCTATCCACACGAGCTGCTTGCCGGTGCGTGTGCTCCACTCAAAGAAGTTGGTGTCGCCCAACTCGTGACTGGCTCCGCAAATGCTGAACCAACCGCACACCAGGAGTATGAAGTAGAGTGAGAGCACAACCCAGTCGATGTTGAAGAGCGGGTATTTTTCGTTTTCGTTTAACATAAGAGAAGTGTTTCAGCTAATGCCAAGCATGGGGTCAATCACCATACTTTATGTGCATGTTTTGAAAATGTTGTGCTTTAATTTCAGACGACTTTGACAAGTGGCCATTGAGGTATTGCTCCATAATGAGGGCGCCTATTGGCACACCATACACATTGCCAAAACCACCATTCTCAACATATACCGAAACGGCAATGCGAGGGTTCGACATCGGGGCAAAACCCATAAACACGGAGTGGTCGTGACCACGGTTTTGCGCCGTACCAGTTTTGCCGCACACTTCGTAGCCCGGTAAATTGGCGGCGCGACATGTGCCGTCGAGCACAGCCTTGCGCATGCCCGCCACACAGTATTCGTACCACCTGCGGTCGACGCCTGTATAATGCTTTGTACGGTAAATGGGGTCGATGCTGCCATTTTGTATGGCGTGCACCACATGGGGGGTGTAGAAGTAACCGCGGTTGGCTACGGTGGCTGCCAAATTGCATATTTGCAACGGGGTGGCCGTTACCTCGCCCTGCCCTATGGCTATGGATATGACGGTGAGGCCGTTCCATGAGCCTTTGTATGCCTTGTCGTAATATTGTGCATTGGGTATCATACCACGCTTTTCGCCAGGTAGGTCGATGCCAAGTTTGTAGCCATAGCCCATGCGCACCATGTAATCTTTCCACACGGTCATGGCCTTTTGCACTGACCCGTATTTGCGCTTGTTGCTGAGCAAGCGGAAGAGGTTCCAACAGAAGTAGGAGTTGCACGATGTACCGATGGCCGGCACAAGATTGATGGGAGAGGCATGTCCGTGGCAGCCTACGTGCAAGCCCTTGTAGTTAAATCCGTGGTGGCAGGGAAATGCTATATGGGTGTCGATGGACCCCTCTTGCAGTCCGGTGAGTGCTTGTGTAATTTTGAATGTAGAACCTGGCGGATAGGTACCCATTATGGCACGGTTGAGCAAGGGGCGCTTGGGGTCTTTTTCGAGCAGCATGTGGTTTTTGCCACGGTCGCGGCCTATCATTGTTCGTGGGTCGTAGGTGGGGGCTGATGCCATGCAAAGCACCTCGCCGGTGGAAGGCTCAATGGCTACGATGGCGCCTTTTTTCCCCTCGAGCAATCGCTCGGCAAGGGTTTGCAGGTCCTTGTCTATGCCAAGGGTGATATTTTTGCCGGGTTGTGCCTTTTTGTCGTATTTGCCATTTTGGTAATGGCCTTGTGTGCGGCCGTGTACGTCGCGCAACATGATGCGCATGCCTTTTTCGCCACGCAGCTGCGTTTCGTATGCACGCTCCACACCGAGTTTGCCTATGTAGTCGCCCGAGGCGTAGTATTTGGTAGAGTCTTTTTCAAGCTCACGCTCACTGATTTCGCCCACATCGCCAAGCAGATGGGCGCCTATGTTGCTGGTGTACTGCCGGGTTGTGCGTTTCTCGACGCTGAAACCCTTGAAGCGGAACAGCTTTTCGCGGAAGAGCGAAAATTCCTGGGCGGGAATTTGAGCCATGAACAACTGTGGGGTGTAGCGCGAGTAGCCAGGATTTTTGGCCGGGTCTTTAATGTCGGCCATGCGTTTGATGTAGTACTCCTTGGTGATGCCTATTGTCTGGCAAAAGTCGAGTGTGTCGACGCCCCGTTGGTCGTTCATCACAACCATTATGTTATACGATGGTTCGTTGTAGACGAGCAACCGGCCCTTGCGGTCGAGTATCAGTCCGCGCGAGGGGTATTGTATGTCCTTGCGGAAGGCGTTGGAGTCGGCATTCTTTTTGTAATCGTCACTCCACAACTGTAGTGTGAAGAGCCTGATCATGTAAATAAGGATTATGCCTATGGCCACGCCTCCGATGACGAACTTGCGTATTTCGAAGTTATTGGAGGTTCTCATTATGCATTTGTATAACAAAAGGGTGGTTCTAAAAATTCTGTTTTTAGAGTCCTGCTATTCTGAAATGTGATTTGTACGCTCTCGAAAGTGTCTTTTTGAAAGTTTGTTCGGTCACATAGCCCGCTATGCTCCCTCACAAACTTTCAAAAATACACTCCCGATAACGCACAAATCCCTATTTCAGAATTATTAGAACCACCCAAAATGGATTTAGAGGACTGAACTTTGCAATGCTTGCACATGGCACTCCAACCATCTAAACCCACTCTCAATATAATGTACTATTTTGTTCGTATCAGCTCCATAGCCACAATGAATAATGTGGTCAAAAGCGTGCTACCTGCAATGTTGATGAGCAATATCTGCCAATCGAAGAAGGAGAAGGCCTCGAGCACAAAGAAGGCTACGCAGTAAATCAGTACACTGAAGAACACGTATTTCATAAATGAACTCCACTCCATAATTTTATGCGATGGCACAAAGCTGTCGTTATCATCTTTGGGTGCAAAGGCCTTGAGCAACCATGGCGTTACCAACCCCGAAAGGCACAGGGCACCAGCTGCCATGCCTGGGGTGTTGGTAAAGAGGTCGACACTCAGGCCAAGCAAAAAGCCTAAAAGCACATACAGCCAACGCGGTGTGACGCTTGGCAAAATGAGCAGAAAGTAAATGTATGGCATAGGGGTGGCATAGCCAAATATGTGTACATGGTTGAACACTAATGCTTGCAACAACAATAGCATGACGAACCACACTATGCGCGATATAAAGGTTTGAAACACAGTTACGTATGTTTTAAGTTTTTGTTGATGATATGTGGAGAGGGGCTCGAAGCACTTTCGCTGCTCTGATATGACTACTTGCCGGCTTGCGCAGCATCGTCAACCTGTAAAGCATGCACCTGTAAGGTGTCTATTTCGGCCTTGTAGGGGGTTGTCACGACCAACACATCGCGCAAGTTGGCAAAGTTTGTGCCGAGTGTTACATCTAATCGGTATGACTGCCCGTCGGCAGAGTTGCTTATGGCACGCACTCTGCCCACAAATATGCCCGGCGGGAATACAGCTGAGTAACCACTCGTCTCGACGGTCTGCCCTACTTTGACCTTGGCATAACGGGGCACATCGTCAAGATAAGCACTTAGCATGCTTGAGCCGTCCCACTGCAAGTAGCCAAAATAGTTCTGGCCACGCACACGGCAACTGATGCTCGACTTGCGGTTGGTGACGGGTATTACCAGCGAATGGTGCGGCCCCGTAAGGTAAACTATACCTACTACGCCACCACCACCAACGACTCCCATTTCGGGTCGTACGCCATCGAGTGTGCCACGGTCTATCACAATATAGTTGTTGGTGCGCTCGGCACTGTTCGACACCACGGTGGCTGGCATCAGGTTGTAGCCCGCAAGTTTGTCGCGCATCAACTTCTCGGTCAGTGTCGTGTCCTTTGTAACTGTTATCAAAGCCTGGCGCAAATTGTCGGTTTCACGCTGAAGGGCTATGTTTTGCGCTGTAAGCTGGCTATTGACTTCCCTGAGTTGGAAGAAACTTACCATGTCGGTATAAGCCCCGTTGATGCGGCTCACCACCGAATTGGCTGCGCTGAACCATACACTGCCCTGATAGCTGTTGAACTTGAACAATAATGTAAGGCTTGCTGCCTCAAGCACGATAAACAGCAGATAGAAATTGTATTTCCCAACAAAGTCGACCAAACCGCCCTTGCCGTTACTTTCACTCATATAATTTAATATAGATATAAACAAGTGCCTTTTTTCCAAAAAGAGAGGGGGCACTCACTTAATGAAGTTGTAGAAATGAGACAGAACAAGTTGGCGCGTAACCTTGTGCCCGCAAGGGCTGCAAGCACGCATGCTATGCCGTCATAAAACGCGGGCCTCACCCACTCGGCTACCCCCTCCCCTTGGAGATGGGGACCGAGAGGGTGAGGCCACTCGTCCTTTTATTATATAATTATGCATCAGCATAGCTACACCGCATGCGCTGCAGCATTACTGCCGTCTTGTTTTCATTAACGCATCAGGAATGTGAAGTTCTCCACATTCTTCAATGCAATGCCTGTGCCCTTGGCCACACAGAGCAAGGGGTCTTCTGCCACATGGAACGGAATGTTAATCTTATCGCTCAAGCGCTTGTCCAAGCCACGAAGCAAGGCACCACCACCAGTAAGATAGATACCATTCTTAACAATGTCGGCATAGAGTTCGGGCGGTGTGTTGGCCAATGCGTTTACAACGGCCTGCTCTATCTTGGCAATAGAAGTTTCGAGGCAGTGTGCTATTTCCTGATAGCATACGGGCACCTCCATCGGCATGGTTGTAATACGGTTTGGACCATGTATCAAATAATCCTTTGGCGGATTTGGCAGGTCGGTCAAAGCTGCGCCTACATTTATTTTGATACGCTCAGCCATACGCTCGCTCACACGCACATTATGCTGACGGCTCATGTACTCTTGAATATCGCTGGTAAAGTCGTCACCAGCCATTTTGATAGAGTTGTTCGACACAATGCCGCCTAACGATATGACAGCAATTTCGGTGGTACCGCCACCTATGTCGACAATCATGTTGCCCTCAGGCGCATTGACGTCAATGCCTATACCTATAGCAGCGGCCATAGGTTCGTAGAGCAAAAATACGTCGCGACCACCTGCATGCTCGGCAGAGTCGCGCACAGCACGCAATTCTACCTCGGTCGAACCACTCGGCACACCAATAACCATGCGCAACGAGGGAGAGAACAGGCGCTTGCCTGAATGTACCTTTTTGATGAGGCCGCGCATCATCTGCTCGCAAGCATTAAAGTCGGCTATCACACCATCGCGGAGCGGACGGATTACGCGTATCTTATTGTTTGTCTTTTCATACATGCGCTTGGCTTCCTCGCCCACAGCGATCATTTTTTCGCTGTGTGTGTCGAGTGCCACGACCGAAGGCTCGTTTACGGCTATTTCACCATCTGAAATAATGATGGTGTTAGCAGTACCGAGGTCGATGGCCAACTCCTGCGTGAAAGAAAAGAACTTTGAAAATATACCCATGTGTCCTATTATTTTTCAAACCAATTATGGATTGCGGTATCGTAATGGCTGCTCACGCCGAAAGCACGTGTTGCGAACCAACGACGGTCTTCGAGAGTGGTTTGTGCACCGTTTTTGCTGATGATGTCCAACAATGGCTTATACTCGGCCTTTGAAGGCACAATCACCACGTCCTTGAAATTCTTGGCACCTGCACGAATGAGTGAAATACCACCTATATCAATCTTTTCGATGATGTCAGCCTCGCTTGCACCGCTTGCAACGGTTTGCTCAAACGGATAGAGGTCTACTATCACGAGGTCAATTTCAGGTATCTCGTATTGTGCCATCTGCTGCTTGTCCTCATCAAGTTCGCGACGACCCAAAATGCCACCGAAGATTTTGGGATGGAGTGTCTTTACACGGCCGCCCAAAATTGAGGGATAAGTTGTAACTTCTTCAACCTTTTGGCAAGGGTAGCCCAAAGATTCAATAAATTGTTGTGTACCACCTGTTGAAAGGAATTGCACACCTTCTTCGTGCAGTTTGGCAAGCAGCGCTTCCAAACCATCTTTGTGGAACACTGATACCAGAGCTGTCTTGATTTTCTTTGTAGAGGACATATTGCTTGTTTTATGAGTTATCAAAATACGTTTTATAGCTGCACACGCATCAAAACGCCCAAAATGGACATGCTAAAATGCCTGATATGCAGCATATCGGTTACAAAATTACTGCTTTTTTATGGGGCGGACCAAGTTTTGAAGTATAAAAAACACCACAAGTCTTTATTTATCACTCATAATGCACATTTGTCATTACAATACACGCGGTGCGGGGAGTGTTGCGAAGACTGTTGCGGGAAGCCCCCCGACCATGCTTTTGTATCTGCGCCAACTACTTTTTGCCCTTGTGGCGCATGTCACACACGCCACTCATAGGTGTCGTAACACACGCCACGCCCTCCAAAGCCTTCTTTTTGATAAATGAGCGATTCGTTGAGTGTGCTGGCATCACCTTCAGTCGATTTGCCAAAGTCAAATATGGGATAGTTGGCATAATCCTTGTTCAGTATGCAGTCAAACAGGGCATCAACCGCACCAAGATGCTTCCCCTCTGATGTTGAAGATATATATTGCGTATGCAGCACCTTGCCTGTCAAGTACAACACGGTGCCGCCTATCACCCTGCCGTCTAACTGCGCGGTATAAAGTTGTATGTTATCGGGAAAACGCGATTTGAGCAGAAGCATCTCGTCAAGCGTATGCACCGGACGTACACCATAACGTGCTTGCAAATTGCCCTGCAGTATTTGCCAGAAGGCTGCATAATCGTCACTCTGCTGTATGGTCACACCATTTTTACGACATCTTGTTATGCCATACTTTCGCCCATGATGCCACTTTGGCTTATTGCTCATAATGATGCTTGATGAGATGTCTCGACCCACGAGCTGGGCATTACATGTCTTGAATATAGCATAGAGGTCCTCTTCAGCTGGCACATGGTGGTATATCCATGGTATTGCCTTGTAGCGCACCTTGCCAATACCCGTACCGCGCAAATAGGCGTTGAGTTCTTCAAACAAAGCAAGCACCTCTGAGGCAGTGGCTTTGTTCGCCATCACCAACCCGCCATACGTCAAACCGCCATGTGAGCATAAGCAGTCGCCACATCTGTTGGCAGGCAAAATGGCATACAACTTGTCCTTGGCATAGAACATCAGCGAGTTGTCGTCGAACCGGTCATGGTGATAGTCCATATAATTGCGGTCGAACAAGAATGTACCATTTTTCGACTCCGCCACAAAGGCATTCCAAGCCTCCTTGTCGGCTGCGGTATATTTATGTATTTCAAACAATGACATCACTTATTTATATAAAACACACATGGCGGAGTTAATGCCTGACATCAATTCCGCCATGTGTTCATATTATGAAACTTTATTGAAGCGAATATTCCACTATCTGAACGAGTCTGTCAACAGTTTTATCTCGATACTTGGCGATATGCGTTCATACAATATGTTGTACACCGCATCAAGTATCGGCATATTGACATGATAGTGGCGATTTACGTCTTTCATACATTTGGTACCATAGTACCCCTCGGCAATCATTTCCATTTCAATTTGTGCCGACTTCACGCTGTATCCCTTGCCTATCATGGTGCCAAACACGCGGTTACGCGAAAAGTTTGAATACCCCGTAACCAACAAGTCGCCCAAATAGACACTGTCATACACACAGCGGTCTATGGGATATACTGCACGCAGAAAACGGTTCATCTCCTGCACGGCATTCGACATCAACACGCTCTGGAAATTGTCGCCATACTTCAGTCCGTTGCAAATGCCTGCCGCTATGGCATACACATTTTTCAACACCGAAGCATATTCTATGCCTATAACGTCGGAAGATGTTTTGGTCTTGACATATCCCGAGGCCAATGTTTCGGCAAAGGCGCGTGCCTTGTTGTTGTCGGCACACCCTACAGTCAGATACGTCAAACGTCCCAGCGCCACTTCCTCAGCATGACTCGGACCGCCAAGCACAGCCAAATTTTCATCGGGTACATTATATACCACCCTGAAGAACTCGGAACAGACCAAATTCTCGTCTGGCACAATACCCTTGATGGCTGTAATGATAAACTTGTCGTGCAGCTTTACCTTAAGTTTCTTCAAATGATTTTTAAGATACGGCGATGGCGTGACAAAAACCAACGTGCGGCATGAGCGCACTATTTCGTTTATGTCGGTTGAGAAGGTAATACGCCGAGGGTCGAAATGCACACTCGTCAAATACGAAGGATTATGCTCCATACGTATAAAGTCGTCTATGGCATCTTGTCGGCGTACATACCAATGCAGATGCTCAACTTTTTCGAGGAGCATCTTTGCAATGGCCGTGGCCCAACTGCCACTACCCATAACGGCTATGTTACCTAAATCATACACAATAGAAAGAACTTATGCTTGTTAGCAAAACTATTTGGAAGGATTACAGGTGACTACTCTGATATTCAACACACAATCAAGTATTTTGTATGTTAAATATCAGAAATATATGAACCACCCTTAAACGTTCCAAGCTTCGATATCCTGCACGCTTGGTTTGGTTATATCAAGTTTATACTTCTTGATTACCTCACCAATCTGCTGCTGTATTTTCTGAGCCTTCACATCTTTCAAGTCGCTCACAAGGTAGTAACCCACCTTTTGCAACACTGGCACAAGCTCTTCGGCTATACCAGCAGCCACATACTTGTCGGCCTTGTCGCGCGGCGCCTTCTTTTCAGGACGCATCTGCGGGAAGAAGAGCACTTCCTGAATTTGTGTCTGGCCAGTCATAAGCATAACCAATCGGTCTATGCCGATGCCGATACCCGATGTGGGCGGCATGCCATACTGCAGTGCGCGCAAGAAGTCTTGGTCAATGAACATTGCCTCGTCGTCACCCTTTTCAGAGAGGCGCAACTGATCTTGGAAACGCTCCTCCTGGTCTATCGGGTCGTTGAGCTCCGAGTAGGCATTTGCCAGCTCCTTACCATTAACCATCAATTCAAAGCGCTCGGTGAGTGCCGGATTGTCGCGGTGCTTCTTTGTGAGCGGCGACATCTCGATAGGATAATCCGTGATGAAGGTTGGCTGGATATAAGTGCCCTCGCAGAACTCGCCGAACATCTCGTCAATGAGTTTGCCCTTGCCCATGGTGTCGTCAATTTCCATGTTGAGTTTTTTGCAAATCTCGCGGATTTCGTCTTCGCTCTTGCCATTAAGGTCGTAGCCAGTCTTTTCTTTGATAGCCTCGAGTATGGGCAGACGGCGGAACGGTGCTTTGAAACTGATGGTCTTGCCGTCAATCACGCTTTCGGGTTTGCCATTTACAGCCACACAGATGCGTTCCAGCAGTTTTTCGGTAAACGACATCATCCAGTTGTAATCCTTGTACTGCACATAAAGTTCCATACAAGTAAATTCCGGATTATGGTTGCGGTCCATACCCTCGTTGCGGAAGTTCTTGCCAATTTCGTACACGCCCTCAAATCCGCCTACAATCAAGCGTTTCAGATAGAGTTCGGTAGCGATACGCAGATACAAGTCCACGTCAAGCGAGTTGTGATGCGTAATAAACGGACGTGCGCTTGCACCACCAGGAATTGGCTGCAATATAGGTGTTTCAACCTCAGTATAACCAGCCTCGTCAAAGTACTCGCGCATGGTCTTGATTACCTGCGTACGTTTCATGAAGATGTCCTTCACGCCCGGATTTACCAACAAGTCAACATAGCGCTGGCGATAGCGCAATTCGGGATCGTTAAAGGCGTCATACGTCACGCCGTCCTTTTCCTTTACCACAGGCAGCGGTTTCAGGCTCTTCGACAGGAGTACCAATTCCTGCGCATGTACAGATATTTCACCAGTCTGTGTGCGGAACACAAAACCTTTCACACCTATGAAGTCGCCCAAGTCGAGCAATTTCTTAAACACGGTGTTATAAAGCGTCTTGTCCTCGTCCGGACACACATCATCACGTGTCACATACACCTGAATGCGTCCTTTAGAGTCCATCAACTCGGCAAAACTGGCCTTACCCATCACACGACGGCCCATCAGGCGGCCTGCTATGCAAACCTCACGCTTCTCATTTTCGTTAAAGTTTGCTTTGATGTCGTCACTATAAGCAGTCACCTTATATTCGGCTGCGGGGTAAGGGTTTATACCCATCTTGCGCAATTCGTCAAGCGAATTACGACGCTGTATTTCTTGTTCGCTAAGATCTAAAACGTTCATTCAGTTATATTTTTGTTATTTTGGTGCAAAGTTAGTGCAAGGTGAGCGAAGTGCAAAACGAAAGTCTTAAAACTTTCGTTTACACCTCCTTGGCACAGACCAAAAACAAAGCGACCTTTGGCAAAACGCAACGCATTTGCCAAAGGTCGCTCTATACACATGGGGCAAAACCTAAGTAGCCCGACAAGCCTTTACTGCTTGACAAACTTAAAGTTCTTGAAGTACACTTCTTGGTCAGCACCACTCACGTTGGTGATACGGAGTTTTGATGCCTGCATGCCGCCCAGTTCGTTACCCGTGTGTATAACAGGGTCATTGTCACGATAATGCAGCAAGCTTACTTCCTTCCACACGCCATTGTCATACAGTTCGAGCTTGAAATTCTTGGCCACACCTGGCACGCCCAAATTAAACTCCATGCCGGCGAAGGTGACATTGCGGTCGCTCTCAATAGTGAACGATGCACCCTTGGCCCATTTTATCACCTCGAGCGAGGGAGCCACCGTCACATCGTTGCCGCGCACACTAACGGGGAGCAAGGCCAACTGTGGCACAGTAGACTCTATCTTGTAAGGATTATACTCTGCCTCGCAAACAAACGAAGTGCCATTCTCTTTGTTATAAGCCTCTACCGTTTGTGTAAACAACTTGTTGAGCGTGGGAAGCAGCACCTTGGTTGCCACCTTGATGCCGGGCTGCAACGCATGACGCACATCTGAGTTTTCGAGCTCATACATCTGCACCTGCAAGGCACGTGCCTGCTTGTAAACCTGTTCAAAGCTTGGGAAGGCATTGGGGTACTTACGGTTGGCAGCCATGGCACAAACGGCCACACCATAGTCTGCCACATTTTTACCCTGCAACAACCATGGGCGCAATTCACGCCTCAACTCCGGATTGCTGTTGTCAGCCAACAACACGTCAACTGCCATGCGCAACTCGTAGCACTTGCCGAGCAAACCCTGCACGCCTTTAAGCTCACCAGTAAGTGCGGCATCTGCCACAGACTTGAGTTCATCACCCTCCTCGCGACGGAAGCCATGACCATTAGGACCAAGGTCTTTATTATAGAGTGCAAAGGTGCGCAATGCCTCGTAGTTGTCGGGCAACACAGCCTTCAAACCTTTCTCCCAGTCGGCCTTATAACCGTAGGCCTTCATGTTCCAAGTATAATCGGCAATGCCGTAAAGCGATATTTTCGAAGCCTCAGCATGTTCCATGGGGTTTGACACAAAGCCCGACATATCGTTGGCTATGTCAAGTCCGTTGCCGTATGCCGGACCGAGCAAGATGTGGTCGCGCACGAAGTCTGACACAGGGAAATTCCACCAAATGTATGCCTTGCGGTCGATGCGCTGGTTAATCCACTCCATACTCTCCTTGTCTATGCAGTGCACCACCGAGTTGCCCGTCCACATTATCTGTATGTCCTTGTTCATCTTTGTGCCCAAAGTGCGCAAATAGCCACCAGCATCATTTGCCCACGAACGGTTGTACTCTGTGGGGCACATAATGAGCGGTTTCACACCTTTGTGGCTCTTTATGAAATTGTCGTCCACATAGTTGAGCAAAGCGGCCTGCTTGTCGGCCTTGGTTCCTTCGCCCCAAATATCATCAAAGAACACCGCAAACGAGCGTATGCCAAGTTGGTACATTTTTTCGAGCTTTGCCATCAGGGCATCGCGGTCGGCATCATTCCATTTGATATCCACGCCCGGGTGAATGGCCCAATAAAAGTTCACGCCACACTGCTTGGCATGCTCATTGAGCTCCTGTATGCGGCGTGCCTCCTCGTCGGGATAAGGCACACGCCAATGGTTGCGGTGATAAGGATCGTCTTTAGGACCATAAATGTACACATTCATTTTGTTGCGGCCATAAAACTCTATCTGGCTCAAGCGTGCCTTGTGGCTCCATGGCGTACCATAAAAGCCCTCTACTGTGCCACGGAACGGCACATCGGGCCAGTCGGTAATGGTGCAACACTCAAGTTTGCCCTCGGCCACCGAGGCGAGCAATGTCTGCACACCATAGTACAGACCCTCTTCGTCGGCACCAGCCACTACGGCACCTTTGTCGGTGATAGACAGATAGTAGCCCTCGGCTTTAGCTGGTATGAGTTTGGCCACTTTGCTTACAGCCTTGTCACCTTTCACACCTATTGTTACGCTGTATGCAGCCTTGGGTTGTTGCTTTACGGTTGTAGCCTTGACCAAGGCTTGCGTGGCTATACTGCCTGTGCGATTTTTGTCGCATATTACACGCCATGCGGCAGGTGCAGCCACAATGCCTTTACCCGACGCCGTCACCTTTTGCGGCACTGGGTTTACCAAGCTTATTTGAGCTGTTGCAGTGCCTGCACTCAGTGTGGCAAGCAGCAGTGATGTAGCAAGAATTCTCTTCATTGAAATTGTTTATAGATAAAAAGATAAGTAGACATTCTAAGTTTTATGGGTGATTCTAATAATGTGGTTCTAATAATTCTGAAATAGAGATTTGTGCGCTATCAAAATTACACTTTCGAGAGCGTAGAAATCACATTTCAGAATAGCAGAACTATAAAACAGATTTTAAGAGCCACCCTTATACGAGCACCATTCAATGCTTGTGCGTCATGATGTCGAGCACACAATGGTCTGTTTCGTTCATGGCATCGGCCCCAATGCTCACAAGGTTGCGTATGCTTTGGTCCACATCATCGTCAATGATGCCCTCCACACTCGTCACACAGTTTCCCTGCATGGCCAGCATGGCCGAAAGCACTGCTGTGCTCACCCCTGTAGTCAGTTTCATGGCGCAACTTGGTTTCGCACCATCACATATCATGCCGGTCAGGTTGGCTATCATGTTTTTTACAGCAAAGGTCACTTGCTCGTAGCCGCCCCCCATCAGGTAGGTAATGCCGCAGCTCGACCCTGTAGCAGCCACCACACAGCCACACAAAGCCGACAGTGTGCCAAGGTTTTGCTTGATGTAAATGGCCGTAAGGTGCGACAGCATGAGGGCGCGTGTCATTTCCTCTGCCGTATTATGGTTCTCCTCTGCAAACACCACCACCGGATTGGTGGCACAAATGCCCTGGTTGCCCGACCCCGAATTACTCATAACAGGTATCATGGCACCAGCCATGCGGGCATCACAAGCACAAGCTGTCGACGATATGATGTGCGAGTAAATGCTGTCACCCATTATACCGCGGCCGAGCGGACGGCTCAGCACCTTGCCCAGACAGTGTCCGTAGTTGCCCTGAAGCGACAAGCGTGCAGCCTCACCGTTTAACCGGCGTGCCTCATTTATAAAGCTGATTTCGTCCAAAGGCATGGTCGTGGCGTACTCCCACACCTTGCGCAGCGTCAGTTGCAACGACGATTTCGCCGTCGGTATATCCGCGCCACAGGCTCCGGCATGGGCATTCGGTTGCAAAGGTTCATTGCACAGCACTTCATCGTCCTTGGCCACATATATATAATGTGTATGTTCACGCGCTATCACCACCGTTGCCTTATGACCGTCGGCATCGTGCGCCACCACCTCAACATACAGTTTTTCGGGGGCATCTGTTTTGAGCGCAATGTTTATACGTCCGGCATCGATGTAAGCTTTGCCTTTTTCCACCATGGCGGGAGTACTGTCGCGAAGCACTTCAAGTCCGTACTCCGACTTGCCCACAAGCACGCCCAGCGCTATGGCTATGGGCAGCCCCACCATGCCTGTGCCGGGTATGCCCACACCCATGGCATTCTTTAGTATGTTGGCACTGAGACGCGCCTCTATGCGGTCGGGCACACCACCAAGCACTTCGGCGGCCTTACTGGCTGCAAGCGCCACACATATTGGTTCAGTACACCCTATGGCCGGCACCACCCAGTGGTGCACAAGTTGCGTTATTTGTTGTTTCTCTGTTTCGTTCAACATGGAGGCGTAATAGGTTAAAATCCTAGTTCTTTCTTGATTTGCAAACGATAGGCCCGCGGCGTGCAAGCATATATGCGGTGAAAGGCTAAATAAAAAGCCTGTCGCGACGAAAAGCCCGACAACAGGCCAATCTCTTCAACCGTCATGTCCTTATGCTTGGGCGAGCGCATCATTTTACACACATCACGCAAACGCAGGCTATTGACCAATGCACTGTAATTATTGCCTGTACACAAAGCCACGGCCGCCGATATATAGCGTGTGTTTGTGTGCAAATCGGCCGCAAGCCGCTTGGTGTTGTACTGCGGGTCACGATACAGTTTCTCGCGCGTCAGCTTTTCTAATATTTGTATGTACAGTTCGTTTGCCTTCTCGGTGTTCAACCTGCTGCGATAGGCAGGCTCTGCTTTTGTATTTACAGTATCTGTTCCCATAATGTGATATCGATGCAAATATAGCGAAAATAATTGACATTCGCACATCTCTGCCCATTTAAGGGGCACGCACTCAAGTTTTCACGTCCCGGCATGGAAAGGCGCCTACAATAAAAAGTCCTCTGATTGTCAAACTCCAAGAGCTTAACAATCAGAGGATTGTCATAAGACTGATTACAGCAAATCAGCCAAGAGAGATGTATAACTTAATGGCCGCAGCAACCTGTGCCATCAAAGCAATGGGTGCAAAGTTTGCACTTGGGCAGCCCTATGGCCTTAACCAATGTTTCGAGTTTGTTGAAACGCAACGAGGTCAAGCCGAGGCGCTTGCGTATTTCCTCCACCAGGCGCTTATACTGCGGCGAGTCGGTTGTGGCATAAAGCGCAAGGTCTTTGTTCGGATCGCCCTCAAAGTCGCCAATGATGCGGCGTGTAATAAGCTCCATGTCGCTTTTCGACGACGTAAAACCTATGTACGGGCAGCCATAAATAAGCGGCGGACAAGCTATGCGCATGTGCACCTCGCGCGCCCCATCGTCAAACAGCACGCCCACATTGTCGCGCAACTGGGTGCCGCGCACAATCGAGTCGTCACAAAAGAGCACGCGCTTGCCCTTGAGCATATCGCGGTTGGGTATGAGCTTCATCTTGGCCACAAGCGAACGCATCGACTGATTGGCGGGCGTAAAGCTGCGCGGCCATGTGGGGGTATACTTTGATATGGCACGCTGGTAAGGCTTGCGCATACCGGCGGCATAACCCAAAGCCATGCCAACGCCCGAGTCGGGAATACCGCACACGCAATCTATCTCGGTATCGTCCTCGGCAGCCATCATGCAACCATTGTCATAGCGCATTTCCTCCACATTACGGCCCTCATAGGTTGAGGTTGGAAATCCGTAGTACACCCACAGGAATGAGCATATCTGCATTTGCTCACGCGGAGCGCGCAACTGCTCTATGCCGTCGGCACGCAAGCGCACTACCTCGCCCGGACCGAGATAACGGTCGGTCACATAATCCAGATTGGGGAAAGCTGTGCTCTCGCTCGTGGCGGCATAAGCACCATCTTTCTTACCTATAACAATGGGGGTGCGGCCCCACGAGTCGCGGGCTGCTATGATGCCGTCCTCGGTTAGCAGGAGCATGGAGCACGACCCCTTGATGTGGCGGAACACATTGTCTATGCCGTCCTCAAAAGTCTTGCCCTGAATAATGAGCAGGGCTACCAACTCTGTCTGATTTGTCTTGCCCGACGACAACTCGGCGAAGTGCATGTTCTGACCGAGCAAATGCTGCTCAAGCTCGTCCATGTTCTGTATCTTAGCCACAGTCACAATGGCAAAACGCCCCAAGTGGGAATTCATCACAAGTGGCTGTGCATCGGTGTCGCTAATCACACCTATGCCCGATGTAGCACCTGCAAAGCGCGACAATGTCGGCTCAAACTTGGTGCGGAAATACGAGCTCTCAAGGTTGTGTATCGAGCGTGTAAACGTACGGTCCGACGCGTTGTAAGTGGCCATACCGCCACGGCGGGTGCCTAAATGCGAATTGTAGTCGGTGCCATAAAACAGGTCTGCCACACATTCAATGCGTGACACGGTGCCAAAAAAACCTCCCATGTTGTATTGTCTGTCTGTTATGGACGGTTCTAATAATTCTGAAATAGGGATTTGTTCTCTCTCGGAAGTGTATTTTTGTAAGCAAGCGAAGGAGCATAGCGGGCTATGCGACTGAGTTTGCTTACAAAAAGACGCTTCCGAGAGAGAACAAATCACATTTCAGAATAGGAGAACTCTAAAATCAGAATTTTTAGAACCGCCCTTGTGTTTGTGATGGTGTTTGCGGTTGCAAATTTACTCTAAATATGAAAAAGCAAAAGAACATCTGCACCAAAAATGTTCGCAAAAATGTCACATACTGAAAAACCACACATTTATTTCTTAATTACGGGCAAATTACATACCTTTGCATTAAGCATCGCTCCGACTGTTAGCCGGTGCTCCGAAAATAGCAGGCACAAACTGGCACATCACATCAGCATAAAACTTTGATGCATCTAACAGACGGCCTGCCACACCACTAAAGAAGTACCATTATGGAAAAGTCAAGCACATATAACTACAACGTCGAGCCTTTTACCGAGGACATCTGCGGCAATCTGGCTTGGGGCAACCTGGGCAACCTCATTTTGCGCTGCGCCTCGCTGCATGCCGGCGAGCATGGTTTTGGCTACCCACAAATGATTAAGCTGCATCATGCCTGGGTTTTGTCGCGCTTGGTCATCGAGATGGAGAGCTTGCCCCGAACGGGCGAGGACTTTGGCATCGAAACATGGGTGGACCGCCTCTACCGGCAGTTTACCGACCGGCACTTCAGCATCACAAGGCCCGACGGCACACCCTATGGCCACGCCACAAGCATCTGGGCCTTGATTGACACCGAAACACGGCAGCCTGCCGACCTTGAGCAACTGCCCAATGGCGGATTTGCCAATGTGCTCATACCCGAACGCCCGTCGCCTATTACACCAATGGGGCGCATTCGCATGAAAAATGCCGAACTCGTGCTCACACACAAAGCAGCTTACTCCGACCTCGACATCAACGGGCACGTCAACTCCATACGCTACATCGAACTGCTGCTCGACTACTTCTCGGCCGAACTGCTGCGTGAGCACCCCGTCCACCGCATCGAAATGGCATACTGCCTCGAATCGTACTGTGGCGACACACTTGAGGTGTATCACGACATTGACAGCAAAAATGCCAACCGTCACCTGTTTGAAATAAAGTGTGGCGAAAAGGTCATCGTAAAAGGCAGTGTGCAATTATAAGCTTCGCACCGCGGTCCTCTGGGCCCACAAACCACAACGAACAACACCTACATAATATCAACATAGTATAAATGGGAAAAGTATTGATTATCGGCGCCGGTGGCGTCGCAACCGTAGCTGCCCACAAGGTGGCAAAGAACACTGATGTGTTTAGCGAAATCATGATAGCAAGTCGCACCAAGTCGAAATGCGACGCCATTGTCAAGGCCATTGGTCGCGATGACATCAAAACCGCCCAGGTTGACGCCGACAGCGTGGAGCAACTCGTAGCACTCTTCAACGAGTTCAAGCCCGACCTGGTCATGAACCTTGCCCTGCCCTACCAGGACCTCACCATCATGGAGGCTTGTCTGCAATGCGGCTGCTCATATCTCGACACTGCCAACTATGAACCCAAGGACGAAGCACACTTTGAGTACTCATGGCAATGGGCCTACAAAGACCGCTTTGAAAAGGCCGGACTGACAGCCATACTGGGCTGTGGCTTCGACCCGGGCGTAACAAGCATCTACACTGCCTACGCTGCCAAGCACCACTTTGACGAAATTCAGTATCTCGACATCGTAGACTGCAATGCCGGCAACCACCATAAGGCTTTCGCCACCAACTTCAATCCCGAAATCAACATTCGCGAAATCACTCAGAAGGGTCTTTACTGGGAATACGGACGATGGGTTGAAACTGAGCCGCTCGAAATTCACAAGCCGCTCACCTACCCCAACATCGGCCCCAAGGAGAGCTACTTGCTGCACCACGAGGAGATTGAGAGCCTTGTAAAGAACTACCCCACCATCAAGCGCGCCCGCTTTTGGATGACATTTGGCCAGGAATACCTCACCCACCTGCGTGTCATTCAAAACATCGGCATGGACTCTATCAAGCCCATTATGTATCAAGGTATGGAGATTGTGCCGCTGCAATTCCTCAAGGCCGTACTGCCCAACCCGCAGGACCTTGGCGAGAACTACGAGGGCGAAACAAGCATCGGCTGCCGCATACGTGGTATCAAGGACGGTAAGGAACACACTTACTACGTTTACAACAACTGCTCGCACCAGGCGGCCTACAACGAAACGGGCATGCAGGGCGTCAGCTACACAACTGGTGTGCCTGCCTGCATTGGCGCACGCATGTTTATGCTCGGCTTGTGGAAGAAACCAGGTGTGTGGAACGTTGAGGAGTTTGACCCAGATCCTTTCATGGACGAGCTCAACAAACAGGGACTGCCCTGGCACGAAATCCACGACGGCGACCTCGAGCTCTAAACACACGACGCACAGGTTATGAACTGACACGTGTGCAGACAAGCAAAGCGTGTAGACAGCACTATATTTACAAAAAGCCATTTTGTCTACACTCTACACTTTTCAATGATTACACATTGATTATCAACGCGTTACAGCGTGCAGGCACATCTACACATTGTCTGCACTACCCGTCACTTGTCTGCACGCGCGCCAAAGTTCATTTTGCAACTACATAAAAGAGGAGCACCCAAACGCACGCACTTTCCTGCACGCGTTTGGGCGCTCCTTTTATTATTGTCCGGTAAAACGCAAAAACACGAACGGACTCAAGCACCAAACGCAAGCTCTAATGGAGACGATGCGTCCCGCGTTCGGGATAGTACAGCTGTTATTTAGTGGTGTGTCTTTTCTTTTTATTTTCCCGACGCGAGACGCGTCGCCCCCATTAGAGTTTGCGTTTTGTGATAGCGTTGGGTGATAGCGCTTGGTAATAGCGTTTGGTGCTTGAAGAAACGCTACCTCTAATGGGGGCGACGCGTCGCGCATCGGGGATAGTACAGCTGTTATTTAGTGGTGTGTCTTTCCTTTTTATTTTCCCGACGCGAGACGCGTCGCCCCCATTAGAGTTAGCGTTTTGTGATAGCGTTGGGTGGTAGCGCTTGGTAATAGCGTTTGGTGCTTGAAGAAACGCAAGCTCTAATGGGGGCGACGCGTCCCGCGTCGGAAAAATATTACTCCTTCTACACACTACATTTTGCCATGCGCGTGCTACCCGTCAAAACGGTTATGCCACCCGGACATCACTGTTACGAGGGAGCGGATTTGCTATTAGAGCAACAGAAATTCCGCTCCCCCATTACCCGCACAACATACCACACAAGCACATTTACACGACCTTGCTAACATTGCAGACAAATGCAGACAAGCGTGCAGACAGAATCTGCCTCTGTCTACACTTCCTTACTATATGATTTTCATGCACTTAAAAACAAAAGTGCAGAGTGCAGACAAAATGAGTTCGAAATGCCGATGCGCACGCGTACGCGTGTGCGAGGAAACAATTTTAATGCAGTATTTGACAACTACATATACGAATTTCGTGTTATATGTTTTGTAAATTCAAAAAAAATAGCCAATTTTGAAGCCAAACATATCAATAATACCATAAAACTCAATATACCATGGACGACAAACTACGACACTACAAAGATGGTGCAGACAATGAAATACTCTTTTCTAAAACGGTAAAAGCTGGCAAACGCATATATTATATAGACGTAAAACGCGACCGCAAAGGAGAGTTCTACCTGTCAATGACCGAAAGCAAGAGGCTGAAAGATGTCAACAATAATGCACTGCACCCAACATTTGAAAAACATAAAATTTTTCTATATCGCGAGGACCTCGAAAAGTTTATGGTTGCCCTTAACGATGCGGCCGAGTTCACCAAAGCCAACGCACCCGAAAACAGACGCAGCAGAGAATGGACCGAAACGGAGAACAGCCTCGACTTTGCCGGCTGCGAAAGCGAAAGTGACAACGACTTCAAGCTCGATGTTGAATTTTAAGCCACTCGCAGTTTGGCCGTTAGGCAAAAAATACGTAATTTTGCACCCGATTTGTCCTGCACAGGCATAATGATGCCTCACGTGTGATGGCGAATTAAGCGAAACAAAAAGCCCCGTGACGTTGCAGCGTTTGGTGCGCAGACGCGATGCCATGAGGGTTAAAACTTAATTTAGAGTAACACAACTAATTAACAAAACAATGAAGCAAATTTCAATCAACGGTACTGCACGTACTGACCTTGGCAAGAAGGCTACTAAGGAAATCCGTAAGAATGGTAACGTTCCTTGCGTAATCTATGGTGAGAAGAAGGACGAGAAGGGCGCTCCCGTAGCTATCCACTTCTCAGTTAGCGAAAAGGAAATCAACAAGCTCATCTACACTCCCCACATCTACCTCGTCGACATCAACATCGATGGCGAAGACCACAAGGCTGTGCTCAAGGAAGTTCAGTTCCACCCTGTTAAGGATAACGTGCTGCACGTTGACTTCTACGAAGTACATGCTGAGAAGCCTATCGTAATGGGTGTTCCCGTTCAGGCTAAGGGCTTGGCCGAAGGTGTACGCGCCGGTGGTCGCTTGATGATGATGGTTCGTAAGCTCAATGTACGCGCCCTCTACGATCAAATTCCCGAGAAGCTCTACGTTGACGTAACTTCACTCCACCTTGGCAAGACTATCAAGGCTGGTGACCTGCACTACGAAGGCCTCGAAATGGTAACTCCGAAGGAAGTTATCGTATGCGCAGTTAAGATGACACGTGCCGCTATGGGTGCTGCCGCTGCTGCCGCTGCCGCCG
>ERZ1034949.267-NODE-267-length-36776-cov-8.040195_pt1 | contig 36776 bp, 29 predicted proteins | sample MGYA00520590_ERZ1034949 | MGnify/ENA primary metagenome ERZ1034949 (study PRJEB33766, sample SAMN09781752) | gut metagenome | biome: gut microbiome | host: Homo sapiens | place: Madagascar | study: EMG produced TPA metagenomics assembly of the PRJNA485056 data set...
CATATCTCTATTTATAATGAAGCAATGGTTATAATCGCCCATTCCACATATTTCGTATTTTCCAAATTTCTTGTTAAATTCATATAAAACCAAATTATCCACGCCCGAATCAAATAATAATAGTTTCCAATTTCTGTTTAAAATTTCTAACTCGCAACATTTTTCAATGACATTTTCACTATCTAATATCTCACTAATAAGTTTCCGCATATATTTCTCTCGTTTCTATTTTAAATATTTGTATCCTTGTTTCTCTTCTAGAATCATCATCTGATGTATTGCTATCTTATTCAGTTTTATTAATCTTTCTTTTTGTGACACTTTATCCTCTATCAACACTGCATTAATATTTTCCATATTTGATAAGCAAATCAGCTCATTGATAGACGCATAATCCCTGATATTACCTTTTAAATTAGGGTTATTCTCTCTCCATTGTTTTGCCGTCATTCCAAACAATGCAACATTTAATACATCAGCTTCTGAAGCATAGATAATGGATGTCTGTTGGCTTGTCAACTCTTTTGGAATAAGATTTTCTTTTATCGCATCCGTATGAATACGATAGTTTACTTTTGCAAGTTCTCTTTTTGCATTCCATCCTAACTTCTCTTGTTCTTTTTCTTTGAGTCGTTCAAACTCTTTTATCAAGTAAATTTTGAATTCTGGACTTATCCACATACCAAATTCAAATGCTATGTCTTTATATGCATATGTACCGCCATATCTTCCTGCTTTTGCAAATATTCCTATAGCATTTGTTTTTTCCGTCCACTCTTTTACACTAATCTTATAACTATTCAAACCAGCGTTGCTTCTAATTATGGCGAATTCGCCATAATTAAAATTGGGATTGTGTATCTGTTCCCAAATACCCAAAAATTCCACTGTATTACGATTTCTTAACCAATCAGAAATAAAGAAATCCCCATCTTTGGCCTTTAACATATCTGTCAGGGAAATGAAATCTTTATCATCATGAGTCATTATAGATATTTCTGTTCCCTGCACTTCCACACTTTTTCCCATACGCCTATCCCCGCCTGCAAACATACGTTCTTTCTAATTATTATATATCATCATCATGATTATTTCAAGAACTTTTGTTCGATTTTCTTTATCCGTAACGAACGGGGTCTATACATACATCAAAGCCACCCAAATAGGGGTGTACAGTGCATCAAAGAAACCAAAAATAAGAAAAGGCGGGCAGAGACATACGTCAAAGTCCGTCTTTTTCATATATTTTTTGATTATCTTTCAATGACTAATATAAAACTAACTTCGTAAAAGCAAGCAAATCAGCCTTACTCATTCATCTTCGCAAGTTTCTTCGCCTGGTCAGCCGCGATACATGCATCGATAATCTCCTGGATATCTCCGTCAAGAATCTTATCCAGCTTGTATAATGTAAGGTTGATGCGGTGATCCGTCACACGTCCCTGCGGGAAATTATAAGTACGGATCTTCTCGGAACGGTCTCCGGTTCCGATCTGACTGCGTCGTTCCTCAGACTCTGCATCCTGCTTCTTCTGCAGTTCGAGATCATACAGCTTGGTACGCAGCAGTGCAAACGCTTTCTCCTTGTTCTGGATCTGTGATTTTTCGGTCTGACTGTAAATCACGATACCGGTCGGATAATGCGTCAGACGCACAGCAGAGTCCGTCGTATTGACACACTGTCCACCATTTCCGGATGCCCTCATAACATCGATACGGATGTCTTTGTCATCAATATGCACTTCCACATCCTCAGCCTCCGGCATGACGGCAACACTGCAGGTTGATGTCTGAATACGTCCCTGGGATTCCGTCTCCGGCACACGCTGTACACGGTGCACACCGGATTCATATTTCAGTACGGAATATGCGCCTGCACCGGTCACCATAAAGTTGACCGACTTCATGCCTCCGATTCCGGTTTCATCTGCCTCAAGTGTCTCCACTTTCCAGCCACGGCGCTCTGCATAGTGTACATACATACGGTAAATTTCAGCCGCAAAAAGCGCAGCTTCCTCTCCACCGGCGCCTGCACGAATCTCCACAATAACGTTCTTGTCGTCGTTCGGGTCTTTTGGCAGAAGCAGAATCTTTAATTTCTGTTCCAGCTCTCCCAGACGGCTCTTTGCCTCATTTAATTCTTCCTTTGCCAGTTCGCGCATTTCCTCATCGGATTCCTCATCAAGAATTGCAAGGGAATCCTCTATCGTCTGCTTACATGCCTTGTATTCCTTGTAGGCATCCACGATTGGCTGCAGATCACTCTGCTCTTTCATCAGTTTCCGGAAGCGGTTCGGATCGTTTGCCACATCCGGCTCGCTCAATGTATTCATTAACTCCTCATAATGATGAAGTAAATCCTCTAATTTATCAAACATAATCTATCCTCTCTTTTCACATAGGTGTTTGTGTCCGCAGACCACACGGTCATTTCGCGCAAGATCTTTTTTCACGCAGACGTCCTCAAATCCGGCCTCTTTCATCATAGATGATACCGCCCATCCCTGGTCATATCCGATCTCAAACAGCAGATACCCTCCATCGGTCAGATAATCCGGGCTTTCCTGGATGATCTTCCGGTAGAAGAACAGACCATCTTCTTTTCCGTCCAGTGCCTCATGTGGTTCAAATTCCGACACCTCCGGCATCAGAAACGGAATTTCATCGCTGCGGATGTATGGTGGATTTGACACAATCACATCAAACGTTTCATCCGCAACATCCTCAAACAGATTGCTTCGCTCAAAAATGGCAGGAACATCATTTAATTTTGCATTTTCCTTTGCAACATTGATCGCCTGTTTGGAAATATCATATCCATATCCCCCGGTACCGTGTACATTTTTCAAAATACTGATCAGCACACATCCGGAACCGGTACACATATCCAGCACCTTCATCCCCGGTTTTACCACCTTCAGTGCTTCCTCCACCAGGGTTTCCGTATCCTGTCGCGGAATCAGCACATTGGAATTCACATGAAATGTCATCCCCATGAATTCCTGTTCCCCGGTGATATACTGAAGAGGCACTCGCTCTGCCCTCTTTTTAATCAGCACTTCAAATTCATGCTGCAGTTCCTCCGGCATCTCTTCGTCAATATGCATATAATAGTAAGTGTGGTCAATTTTACATGCCATGGTCAAAAGCAGCCATGCATCATTTCTGGCATCTGCAATGCCAGCCTCACACAGGCTTTTTTCTCCCGAAACAATTGCTTCCCTATAGGTCATACATTCTCTTCCTTCTGCCACTTTCTCCAGTCAAACACAGCTTCCACCGAAGCGATTCCCACTTCGATCATCTCATCATCCGGCTCTTTTGTTGTCATCTTCTGCATCCAGAGTCCCGGTTTGCTCAGTATATTCACCAGCCGGTTATCATATCTTCCCGCCAGACGGATAAACTCATAAGATACTCCGGCGATCACCGGAATAAGAAGAAGTCTGAGCACCAGCTGCAAAATACGCGAATCCACACGGATAAACAAAAAGAACACGATAGATATCAGCATTACAATCAGCAGGAAACTAGTACCGCAGCGCTTGTGCTGCCGGGAACTTTTCCTGACATTTTCCACATTCAGTTCCATTCCGTGTTCGATGCAATTGATGCATTTATGTTCCGCTCCGTGGTACATAAACACTCTCTTAATATCAGGTGTCAGGGAAATCAGCGCAATATATCCGATAAAAATCGCCAGACGGATCAGTCCCTCCAGCAACGCAATCACCGTATCCGATGCAATAACTTTATGAAATATCCCGGACAGAAAATATGGCAGGAAAAAGAAAAGTCCCAGCGCAAAAACAACGGAAAATGCAACGGTTCCGCCCATCATTGCCTTCTCCTGCTTTTTTTCTTTCTCTTCCTGCGCCTTTCGTTCCTCCTGCGTCATGGCTTCTTTTTTCTTTTTTTCATCCTCATCGTCTTCAAAAAAGGAAGCCGAATACATGAGTGTCTGCATGCCAAGGATCAGTGATTCTATAAAATTAATGACACCACGGATGAATGGCAGATGCCGCAGTTTTTTATTTTTAATCGTTTCTTTAAATGTAGAAACTTTTACATCAATGGTGTGATCCGGCTTACGAACGGCAACCGCATAACGGTCTTCGTTCTTCATCATGACACCTTCCATGACTGCCTGCCCGCCAACTCCCGAATATTTCATATTTCCCCCTGTAAGAGAAAAAGGTTGAGGCAATACACAGCCTCAACCTTTTTACGTGACTTATCAATTCTATTTCATGCCATACTTCTTGTTGAACTGTTCGATACGTCCACGAGCCTGGTTAGCCTTCTGCTGTCCAGTATAGAATGGATGACACTTAGAACAGATTTCTACGTGGATCTCCGGCTTTGTAGAACCTGTAACGAATGTGTTTCCACAGTTGCAGGTAACGGTTGCCTGATAATAATCTGGATGGATTCCTTCTCTCATGATTTTCACCTCTTTATATTCTTATCGTTTTCTGTAATCAGTCTTCCGACTGACTCTGGTTCCTGTCACACTCTTTATACCCGTATGCCCGATCCGCATATGATACTTATTACAAGAGCGACACTTTCGTCCGTTTACATCCCGATAAACAGCTTAATTATTGTAACATAGCGTCCATGCAAATGCAATAGTAATTTAAAGAATTCTGTTTTTTCTTACAAGATTGATAAAATCAGCATTTGTACGCGTGTGTGCAAACATATTTAAAATATTCTCCACAGCCTCATCCGACCGCATGCCGTTTAATGCCCGGCGCATATTCTCCACGCCCTCACGCTCCTGCGGATCAAGCAGCAGATCGTCTCTTCGCGTGCCGGACTTTACAATATCCACCGCCGGGAAAATTCTCTTTTCGGAAAGTTTCCGGTCAAGAACAAGTTCCATGTTACCGGTTCCCTTAAATTCCTCAAATACCACATCATCCATCTTGCTTCCGGTATCGACCAGTGCCGTGGCAAGAATGGTCAGGCTTCCGCCTTCTCTCATATTCCGGGCTGCACCAAAAAATCGTTTCGGCATGTGCAGTGCCGCCGGATCAAGACCACCGGAAAGTGTACGGCCGCTCGGCGTACAGGTCAGGTTGTAGGCACGTGCCAGACGTGTGATACTGTCGAGGAGAATCATCACATCCTTTTTATGTTCCACCAGACGTTTTGCACGCTCGATTACCATTTCCGATACCCGCTTATGGTGTTCTGCGGTCTCATCAAAAGTAGAATAAATGACCTCTACATTTTCGCCCTCAATCGCCTCTTTAATATCGGTTACTTCCTCCGGCCGCTCGTCAATCAACAGAATGATCAGATGCATCTCCGGGTTATTTTCCTTTACCGACTTTGCGACTTCCTTTAAAAGCGTTGTCTTACCTGCTTTCGGCGGGGATACAATCATACCACGCTGCCCTTTACCGATCGGGGAAACAATATCCATCACACGCATTGCAACCGAACCGCCGGGACGTTCCATGCGCAGACGCACATTCGGAAAAATCGGGGTCAGATCCTCAAAGTTTGTCCGCTTCTGTGCTTCCGAAGGATGATATCCGTTTACCGAAGTCACATACAGCAGGGCGGAAAATTTCTCCCGCTCGGATTTCACTTTGGTATTTCCACAAACAATATCCCCTGTCTTTAGATTAAATCTGCGGATCTGGGACGGCGCCACATAAACGTCATGTTCTCCCGGCAGATAGTTTTCACAGCGGATAAAACCGAATCCGTCTGCCATAACCTCCAGAATACCGCTCGCTGTATTTCCACTGTCGAGGCTGACGATATCTTCTTTGATCGCAGCACTGTCATTATCCTCCTGCACCTTATAGGTCTGCTCCTGCGATGCATGCACGTTCTCTCCATGCTCCGGGCTGCTATGTTCCTCCGTATGGGACGGATGCTCTTCCCTTCGCTGTTTTGGCGTATGTTTTCTTCCTTCCTGTCCGGAAGCTGTCCGCGCGGTATATACCGTCTTTGCCTTCGGTGCTGTCTCTTTCTCCCGCTCATCTTCCTGCAGCATCCGATCAATCAGCTCTCCTTTTTTCATTGTTGAGATTCCTTTGAGCCCGCGTGCCTTTGCCAGGTCTTTTAACACAACCAAAGAAAGGCTCTCATATTTTTCCCTCATTCCATCTGCTCCTTCTTAAAAAATATAAACTTATTCCGTATGGTAAATCACTTCATAAATTTCACTTATTTGCATGGGATATCAGTCAGAAACGACTATGAATCATTTCAAATATTATCTAATGCCGTTATTATACACCATTTCCGATAAAATAGGAAGTCTTTTTTTTCATGCGCAAGAATGGTATGGTGGATAAGAACGAGACTGTAAAGGAGAAAATTACTATGGATAATAAAGAAAAGGCACTTTTATGCCACAAAGAATGGAATGGAAAACTCGAAACCGTTGCAAAATCAAAAGTAAAAACCCGCGAAGATCTCGCGATTGCATACACCCCGGGTGTTGCAGAACCTTGCAAAGTAATTGCGGAAGATAAAACTGCTGCCTACACTTATACATGGAAAGCCAACACGGTTGCCGTTGTTTCCGACGGAAGTGCCGTTCTCGGTCTTGGAAATATCGGTCCTTATGCCGCTATGCCGGTCATGGAAGGAAAATGTGTATTATTCAAAGAATTTGGAAATGTTAACGCTGTACCGATCTGTCTGGACACCCAGGACACGGAAGAGATCATTCAGGCTGTGAAAAATATAGCTCCCGGATTCGGCGGTATCAATCTGGAAGACATCTCTGCCCCGCGTTGTTTCGAAATCGAGGAACGTCTGAAAGAAATGCTTGATATCCCAGTATTTCATGATGACCAGCACGGAACCGCCATCGTTGTTTTGGCCGGTATCATCAATGGTCTGCGTGTGACCGGCAAGAAAAAAGAAGACTGCCGCGTTGTGGTAAACGGTGCAGGATCTGCCGGTGTGGCAATCACCAAACTTCTTCTGACTTACGGTTTCAAACACGTGACCATGTGTGACCGTGAAGGAATCATCGGAAAAGATTATCCGAACTTAAACTGGATGCAGAAAAAAATGACAGAGGTTACCAATCTCGAAAATGCCTCCGGAACGCTGGCAGACGCACTGCGCGGTGCGGATATCTTTGTCGGTGTCTCTGCGCCAAACATTGTCACTCCGGAAATGGTTTCTTCCATGAACAAAGATGCCATCCTGTTTGCCATGGCAAATCCGGTGCCGGAGATCATGCCGGATGTGGCCAAAGCTGCCGGAGCAAAAGTTGTCGGAACCGGACGGAGCGATTTCCCAAATCAGGTAAACAACGTGATCGCTTTCCCTGGTATTTTCCGCGGTGCATTGGAGGCACATGCCACCCAGATCACAGAAGAAATGAAACTTGCAGCAGCAGAAGCACTTGCAGCCCTAGTTTCTGACGAGGAATTAAATGAAGATTTCATTATGCCGGAAGCATTTGATCCACGTGTGGCAGAAGTTGTAAGTGAAGCAGTCAAGTCTCATGTCCGCTAATCGCTACTATTCTCTGAACGATTACTGTAAAGAGGTCTTCGGGGAAAAAGTGTACCGTCTCAGTCTAAGCGGTGGGATGACGTGTCCCAACCGCGACGGAACACTCTCTTACGGAGGATGTGCATTCTGCAGTGCCGGAGGCTCCGGTGATTTTGCCGCGGATGCATTTCTGCCGGTTTCTGAGCAGTTCATACAGGCCAGACAGAAAATTGCCGCCAAAACACACTGCCAGAAATTCATTGCGTATTTCCAGTCATTTACCAACACCTATGCCCCCGTTGACGTTTTGCGTCAGCTCTATTCCGAGGCAATGGCACCGGAAGAAATCGTTGCACTTTCCATAGGAACCAGAAGTGACTGCCTTCCTCCGGAAACCTTAGAACTCCTCTCCGATCTCAATCAGGAAAAACCCATATGGATAGAGCTTGGTCTGCAGAGCATCCATGCAAAGACGCTGTCTGCCATGAACACGCATACCACGGTTGCACAGTTTGATGCCGCTGTATCCAAACTTCATGCCCTTGGAATCTCCGTGATCGCACATGTTATTTTAGGATTTCCCGGTGAAACAAAAGAAATGATGAAAGATACCGTCCGGCATGTCGCCGCACTTCCGGTTTCTGGAATCAAGCTGCAGCTTCTGCATGTCCTGCGTGGCACTGCACTGGCAGAACAGTATCAGCTTCATCCGTTTCCCATGATGGAACTTGATGAATACAGCGATTTTGTGATCGACTGCCTGGAACTTCTTCCCCCGGACATGGTCGTTCACCGTCTGACGGGAGATGGTCCCCGCAGTCTATTACTCGCCCCATCCTGGAGCACAGACAAAAAACGCATTTTAAACACCATTCATCGCCGTCTCAAAGAACGCAATACCAGACAAGGAGAACATTTTTATGGCTGAACCATTTACCATCTATAAACTTACGATCTTATATATGCTGAGCAAAGCAGGGTTTCCGCTTTCCAACACCCAGATTTCCAATTTCTTTCTGGAACAGGAATACACAGACTATTTCCGTGTACAGGAAGTAATCGGGGATCTGGTCGATGCCAATTTAATCCATGCAGAGTCCACGCACAGCAACACACAGTACTCTCTGACTTCTGCGGGAAAAGAAACACTTGGATTTTTCAAAGATAAATTAAATGATGGAATTGAAAATGATGTTCAGGGATTTTTTGAAAAGAATAAATTAGAATTCCGACAGGAAAATTCCATTCTGGCAGATTACTATAAGACAACCAATCAGAAATACGCAGTACGCTGTCAGGTACGGTCTGACGGCAATCCTCTGATCGACCTGACGCTTTGCGTAACTACAAAAGAACAGGCAGAAGCCATCTGCAATAACTGGAAAAAGAAAAGTGAAGATGTATATGCTGTACTGATGGACACGCTGCTGCAATAAGCCGCGTGTCATTTTTTCTTTTTCTGTACGCTGTATCCAAATTTGCCGAGTTTTTTCCCCAGGGCAAAATATTCTCCGTGGGAATACATGATAAGCCCGGTTCCGTTGATGTCAAATTTTCCTGTTTCATCCAGATACGCATCATCCACCGTTACGCCAAGTACTTCCGCCACAAACATCGTATGACTGCCAAGCGGATGGCTCTCCACCACCCTGCAGGCAATATTTACAGGACTTTCCGCAATTGCCGGAGCTTTCACATGCTCCACCGGAACCGGTGTAAGTCCTGTTTTTTTAAATTTATCCACATCTCTTCCGCTGACCACGCCGCAGTAATCACAGGCCTTTGCCAGTTTTTCGTTGGTCAGATTAATCACAAATTCTCCGGTTTTCTCTATGATCTCATAAGAATAACGGGATGGGCGGACGGAAATGGAAACCATCGGCGGATTGGTGCAGACGGTTCCTGCCCATGCCACGGTAATAATGTTTGGCCGATGATTCTGATCCGCCACACTGACCATCACAGCCGGCACCGGATTTAACATATTTCCCGCTTTCCAACTCTGTTTTCCCATTTTTCCACTCCTTTTGCCTGTTCCTGTTATTTATAATCCTGTTATAATTTCAGATCCGTATTTTCCCGGATAATATCCGCAATCAGTTCACGCTCATCCATATGATGCTTCACACCCTTGATCTCCTGGTAATCTTCGTGCCCTTTTCCTGCAAGGACGATGATATCGCCATCCTCGGCATGTTCCATGCAATACCTGATGGCTTCTTTCCGGTCCGGTATCGTCACATATGCGCCATCGGCTTTGTGTACCCCGACCAGAATATCGTTGATGATATCCATTGGTTCTTCATTTCTTGGATTATCCGATGTGACAACCGTCAGATCTGCCAGTTTTGAAGATACCTCTCCCATCTCATAACGGCGGGATTTTGCACGGTTTCCTCCGCATCCGAACAGGCAGACCAGTCTGCCCGGCTCATACTCTTTCAAGGTCGTTAACAGACTCTCCAGTGCCATGGCATTGTGTGCATAGTCAATCATCAGCGTATATCTCTTTGTTACCGGTACAATCTCAATTCTTCCCTTGACACTTACATGAAGCATCGCCTTTTTGATTTCTTCAACACTGACACCAAAATGATGACAGATGGCAATGGCGGTCAGGGAATTATACACCGAAAATTTTCCCGGCACATTGACTTCCACATCAAAATCCATGGAACCTCCCACATGATATTTTACACCAAGTGCCCCATGCTCCTTTTTTAACTCTACCTTCTGCGCAATCAGATCATTTTCTGCTCCATACCCAAACGTCTCGACCGTACAGGTATGTCCCTGTAAAATGCCCTGCAGATGCTCGCTGTCCCCATTAAAAATTCCATGCCTGCACTGCTGGAACAAAAGACTCTTGCAGTGCATATAATCTGCAAAATCCTTGTGCTCATTTTCTCCGATATGATCCGGTTCAAGATTGGTAAACACGCCGATATCAAACACAAATCCGGATACGCGGTGAAGCATCAGCGCCTGGGAAGAGACTTCCATCACAACAGCATCGAGTCCCGCATCTACCATTTTTGCAAAAAGCTCTTGTACCCGGTAAGATTCCGGTGTCGTATTTGCAGAAGGAATACGCTCAGAACCAACAATCGATTCGATCGTGCCGATCAGTCCGGTTTTGATCCCCGCAGACTCTAGAATCGAACGAACCATATAGGTTGTCGTTGTTTTTCCTTTTGTTCCGGTAATACCGATCGTCTTTAATTTTTTTGCCGGATGCCCAAAATATGCCGCAGACATGCAGGCAAGTGCCAGACGGCTGTCCTCTACCTTGATATATGTAATTCCATCGATCGGCGTTACATCCTTTTCTACGACAATGGCCGCTGCTCCCTTTGCTGCCACATCTGGAATAAACTCATGTGCATCACGCACACTTCCGCTGATGCACACAAACACAGAACCTTTTTCAACCTTGCGGGAATCATATACCAGAGTCGTAATCTCTGTCTCCTCGCTTCCCGCCAGTATCTCATATTCCATTTCGTTGATAAGTTCTTTAATTTTCATTTAATTTTCCTCCCATATTCCATGAAACACTTCTGTCGCTGGTCCGGTCATATAAATATGATTGTTATCCGGATCATACTCGATGGTCAGATCTCCGCCCCGCAGATGCACCAGAACTTTATTTTCTGTCTTATGATTTAAGATACATGCCATAACCGTGGCACAGGTTCCGGTACCACAGGCAAGTGTCTCCGCAGATCCGCGTTCCCACACCCGCATGGATGCTTCCGTTGGAGAAATAACGTGTACGAACTCGGTGTTGGTCCGTTTTGGAAACCGTGGATGATGTTCAAACTCCGGACCGTATTTTTCCAGTTCAAAATGTTCGGTGTCCTCCACAAAAATTACCGCATGTGGATTTCCCATCGACACGCAGGTCATCTTCCACTCTCTGCCCTCTACTTCAATCGGCGCATCTACCACCTGTTCTCCCGATGCATCTACAGGAATTAAATCCGGTTTTAATATCGGTTCTCCCATATCCACACGAACCAGCGAAACCTTGCCATCCGCAACCGTCAGCTGCAACGTTTTTACCCCGGCTCCGGTTTCAATCGTAATCTCTTTCTTATCCGTCATTTTATGATCATATACATATTTTGCGACACAGCGGATTCCGTTTCCACACATCTCCGCCTCCGAACCATCCGCATTGTAAATCCGCATCCTGAAATCCGCGATATCCGATGGGCCAATAGTGATCAGACCATCCGATCCGATTCCAAAATGGCGGTCACTCACTGCAATTGATACCTTTGCAGGATCTGCTATCTTTTCCTCAAACAAATTGACATATACATAATCATTTCCGCACCCATGCATTTTTGTAAACTTCATATTTCTACACTCCTTTTTTCTTTTCCATCCTGTCGATTCAGAGCTTCTATTCTAAGTATACCCGCACGATCCGTCTTCTAAAACAGCTACAGTGCTTTTTATATTGCAAATTGTGTGGAAACATAGTACACTGAATCTAATTAATATTTACAGGAGATTTATGCAATGTCAGAACTCTCACATTATGAAAAAACAGGATATCTTCATGACGATTTTAAGATTTTTCACTTAAAAGATACCTCTATGCGCCCGATTGACTTTCATTACCACGATTTTCATAAAATTCTGATCTTTCGCAAAGGAAATATTTCTTACAATGTGGAAGGACGTACCTATGATCTGATACCGGGGGATATCGTATTCGTTCCCGCAGGTACGGTCCACCGTCCGGTTCTGCACAGTTCTGAAATTTATGAGCGCATCATCATCTATATTTCCAGACACTACCTGGATGCCTGTCATGATTCCGACGATCTCTCACTCTGCTTAAAAGAAGCACATCAGAAAAAATCGCATGTACTGCGTATTCCGGCACTGCAGACAACACAGATTGCAAGAATTATCCACGATCTGGAACAATCTCTGGATTCCAGAGAATACGCAAACGAACTTTATCATAAACTTCTTTTTCTGGAGCTGATGGTGCAGTTAAACCGTGCAGCTCTCTCCAACCGCATTGAATATCTTTCTACCACAGCCTCAAATCATAAAATGATCAATGTGATAGATTATTTAAATGCACATTTAACAGATGACATCACCATCGACTTTCTTGCCGAACATTTCTATCTGAGCCGGTATCATCTCATGCATGCCTTCAAGGAAGAAACCGGTTATACGATCGGAAACTATCTGACCACGAAGCGCCTTTTGCTGGCAAGAGATCAGATCGCCCAGGGGGAATCCATCACCACCGCCTGTTATGCCTGTGGTTTTCACAATTATTCCACCTTTTCCCGGGCATACCGCAAACATTTTGGCTGTTCTCCCAGAGAACAGCGCAATTGATCTGTCTGCCTGTTACATTTTGCGCTCTGCAAGTGTGTTGATCAGCGCAGGAATCAGCTGTTTCTTTCTGGATACCACATTTTCCAGCATAATCCCCTGATCGGAAGGCTCGCAATTATAAGCTGCCGCAACCAGCTGCGATGCATCCGCACCGCGATAAATCAGATAAGTAGACTCATTTAAGATATCCGTCAGCATGACAAAAATCATCTGGATCTGTTTTTCTCCCATCATCTGTTCCAATTTCGGCTCGATACGTTCCTGTACCTTATCCAGTTCGGTGCGTCCCATCGCGCTGATCTGCGCCACGCCAAAACTCACATCCTCGGCATGGAAAATTTTAAAATCCTGATTTAAAATTTCTTCTTCTGTTTTATTATCAAAATTGCTTCCCGCCTGAAACATTGCTGAGGCAAGCTCCTCGACCTTAACCTCTGCAATCTCTGCCAGCCGGAGTGCTGCTTCCCTGTCTATCTGTGTACAGGTCGGTGAGCGGAACATCAGCGTGTCAGATAAAATGGCTGCACACATCAGTCCTGCCATCTGCGAGGTGATCGTAATTCCCTTTTCCAGATACATCTGATAAATGATGGTGGATGTACATCCAAGCGGCTGATTGCGGAAATACACCGGAGACATGGTCTCAAGGCTGCCCAGCCGGTGATGATCGATAATCTCTAAAATTTCCGCCTCATCGATATTGGATACTGCCTGTGATTTTTCATTGTGGTCCACAAGGATCAGTTTCTTTTTCTCTGCTTTCATCAAATTTCTGCGGGAAAACATACCCACATAGTTCTGGTTTTCATCGAGAACCGGAAAATCCCGATGCCGTATATTGGCTACGGTCTCTCTTACCTCATCCACGTAATCATCCAGATCAAAATGAATGATTCCTTTTTTTGTCATAAAATGCTTGATTGGCATACTCTGGTTGATCAGGCGGGCCGCGGTAAACGTATCGTACGGTGTACTGATCAGAACGACTTCGCGTTCCTTTGCCGCCTCGATCACTTCCTGACTGATTTCATATCCGTTAGTGACAATCATGCAGCTGCAGTTTGATGCAATGGAAAGCATCTGCGACTCTTCCCCGTCCCCGATCATAACCAGGTCATCCTTGTCTATGGCAGAAGTCACTCCTTCCGGTGTACCGATTCCGATTACCACCTTGCCGTGAACAAAATACGCATGTTCATTTCCTGTCAGCAACTGTCCGTCCAGCGTCTCTACAATATTCTTGTATTGGGTACGTGCGGTAGAAAGGATTGTATTATCATATACATCCATGTAGGATTTTGCAATATCTCCTGTTACAATCAGTCCTTCCAGCTTATTTTCCCGCACCACCGGAAGCGTAACAACCCCGAGGATCTTCATCATCTCCCATGCCTTTTTCATAGAGATATGACTGTTTACTCCCTCTGTACGGCGTATCTGAATATCCTTGATCTGTGTTCCGACATCCGAAATCATTGCCGGGGCCTCTGCATGAAACCTTTCCAGAACATACGCCGTCTCCGCATTTACAGATCCGGCTCTCTTTGCAATATAGGTCATTCCCGTAGCTGTTTTGGGATTCTTTTTTTCTATTTCATTTTTCAGGTTTGCATAAGAAATCGCTGCACATATGGAGTCTGTATCCGGATGCTTATGTCCTACAACCCAAACTTTCTTTTTTGCCATATCAGATTCTCCTATTCACATTTCTCTTTTCGAATTGTTCTATATCTTTTTTGAGACAAAAAATGCAATCCTCATTCTTTTGAGAATTGCATATCCTTATTCTAAAACGCAATCACGCCCACACTAACCAGCAGGACCAAAAGTAACACCACCAGATTCACGATTCCAAGTATCATTCCCGTCAGGGAAAAAATACGAACCAGATGCATTCTGCTTTCCATAACGGTAAGCTTGTCCAGGCGTTCATCCATGCTGCGGAACAGATCCGAAATATTTCGGTAGCATTTTACATTTTCTGTATGTACTTTCTCGGAAATTTCCGTTTTTGCCGTGGTCAGCTGTTCTTCGATCTGCGCAAGAGAATCTTTCAGTTCCTTTGCTTTTTCTTCATTTAAGCGTTTGCCGTCTGCCACATCTTCCTTCATGGAAACTTCGATTTCTTCCATCTTGGCAGACACTTTGCCGATCAGACGATCAATCTGCTTTTCCACTTCCGCAGTGAATCCATCTGCTTTTTTCTGACGTTCCTCGAGAATCTGCCCCAGAGCATCTGCTTTCTCCTGACGTTCATCCACTAACGTCTGCAGTTCCTGTGCCTCCGTCTCTCTGGAATCAAGCAATGACTGTAACTGCTTGGCGCGTTCTCTGAATTCATCAATCTGGCTAAGTAAGAAATCTTCCCTGCTCACAACATTAACTTTCCTTTCCTGTACTTCGGGCTGTATTTCCGTGTCCGGCTTTGTCTCTTTTGTCTTCTGCGAAAAAACCTCCTGCGGTTTTTCCTGAGCAGATGCACGCATCCGTTCTTCATATGCAGCTTTCCGACGATTGTGCGCAATCTGTCTGCGCAGCTCCAACAATAATCCAGACATTTTTTCCTCCGCTGTATCAGTTCCTCTGTTTATTGTATCATTCTCCCACGTATTTGTAAACAAAAAAGACTGCCAGCATGACGGTACTGGCAGTCCTTCTTCTTTTATAATATTCAGATCTTAAGCGATTCCGTTTACTAATTTTGCTAAACGGGAAACTTTACGAGCTGCGTTGTTCTTGTGATATACACCCTTAGAGCAGGCACTCTCGATAACTGAAGAAGCATCCTTATATGCAGCCTCTGCAGCAGCCTTATCCTTTGCAGCAACAGCAGCCTCTACCTTCTTGATTGAAGTCTTAACTTCAGAACGGATTGCTTTATTTCTTGCAGTCTTTGTCTCTGTAACTAAAATTCTCTTCTTAGCAGATTTAATGTTAGCCAATCTGTACACCTCCATATCAAACTGTAATTTGTTTCCTGCGGTGAAACAGACACGGACGCTTCATCGCAAACATACTAGAATATAATATGTCAAGCTGTCCCTTCTGTCAAGATGTAATTGAAAAAAAGTTGTAAAAGTCTGCCAATATGTATATAATGTAGACATGAAAACGATTGATAACGACATCAAAACAGGACAATTCAAACAAATTTATCTGTTATACGGAGAAGAACAGTATCTGATCCGCCAGTACCGGGACAAATTAAAGCATGCACTGGCAGCGGATGATGATACCATGAACTTTTCTGCTTTCTCCGGCAGCGACATCAACCAGAAAGAGATCATCGATCTGGCAGAAACACTGCCTTTTTTTGCCGACCGCAGACTCATTCTGATCGAAGACAGCGGTCTGTTTAAAAAAAGTGCCGAAGAACTTGCCGATTACATGTCTTCCATTCCGGAAACCACTTATTTTGTCTTTGCGGAAAAAGAAATAGACAAGAAAACAAAGATGTACAAGCAGGTGAAAAAAAACGGAAGCATCGTGGAATTTCCGCGTCAGAATGAGACGACTCTCTCCCGCTGGATCGAGGGAAGAATCCGCAGAAACGGAAAAAATATTACAAGAGATGCCTATGCGCTCTTTATCCGTAAAACCGGTGATGACATGGAAAATATCGACAAAGAGCTGGAAAAACTTCTCTGCTACACACTGGAAAAAGACTATATTGATATCTCCGATGTGGAAGCCATCACCACCGAACAGACCGAGAATAAAATCTTTGACATGATTGACGCAGTGGCACTGCACCAGCAGAAAAAGGCACTGGATCTTTATTATGATCTTCTTGCTCTCAAAGAAGCTCCGATGCGTATTCTTTTTCTGCTTTCCAGCCAGTTTCAGCGTCTGATGATTGTCAAATCCATGACCAATCAGGGATTTGGCAACAAAGAAATTGCTTTAAAAGCCGGCTGTCCGGAGTGGGCAGTCCGCAAATACCAGTCGCAGAGCCGTGCTTTTTCCATGGATCAGCTCAAACAGGCGATCCGCGATGGTGTGGAATACGAAACTGCAGTAAAAACCGGACACATGAATGACCAGATGGCCGTTGAACTGTTTCTGGTACAGTACAGTGCCGGAAAATAATTTTCTCTATTTCACATAAGTTTCGCACACCAGCTTATTTTCGATGACGCGCACCCGTATCCGTCCACCTTCGATGGTGCAAAAAAATCTGCTGCCGCTCTCTTTGATCCTTTGTACGGCATCCGGGCTCGGATGTCCGTAACGATTATCCTTTCCGGCTGAAGCAACCGTAATTTCCGGCCGGATACACTTCAATAACGCTTCTGCGTTCGCATAGCGCGATCCATGATGATCCGCCTTAAAAATCAAAACCTTATCCCATTTTTCGCGGCGGCTCAGCTGCTCTTCCACATCTGTAGAGATATCTCCACCAAACAGGGCGCGGATATCCCCCTCTTCAAATTGCAGTACCAGACACAGATCATTGACATCCTCCGCTTTATCCGAAGCTTTGGGATACAGACAGCGCATGGCTGCACGTTTGCTTCTTACCGTATCCCCCGCCTGCATATAAAGCACTTTCGTTCCATGGCTGCGAGCCAGTTCTGCCAGCTCTTTTGTCTTTGCTTCTTTTTCCACTGCTTTTGCAAACACCAGATACTCCACACGGTATCCGGACACAAGAACCTCCTTAAGACCGGACACATGATCGGTATCCGTATGACTGACAAACCAGTAAGAAATCTCTGACACTCCTTTTGCCTTTAAAAACGGCAGAATCCGGTACTTTCCCACCTGTTTCACATCGGTGCTCCCACCATCGATAAACATGGAAGTCCCGCCGCCCGTGCACAGATAAATACCGTCTCCCTGTCCCACATCAAGGAAATCAATCTCAAACGATTTCTTCTGTGGAAAAAGAAGAAAAAGCAGAAGAAACGCAATAAAACAGGAAAAAACTATGCCCTGCAGTCGTTTCTTTCTTCGGCTTACACACAGATCTGCCGTTTCCCTGCAGTCTTTATGCTTTTCATTTCTGCGTGCACAGGCATAGATCGCCAGAAGAAACACTCCAAGCCCCAGGTAATACCAAAAGATCCGCATATGCGCAGGTTTCCCTGTGATCCTCTGCGCACCCGGAATCTTTAAGGAAACTTCACACAGAAACCGGTAACTGTCGAGCATCCAGCCACAGGGCGCAAACAGAACACGCCCCGCAGGCAAAAACGCCATCCCCACAATCACCCCAAGCACAGTAAGCCCCAGTAATCCGTTGACCACCGCAAGCACAAACAGGTTTATCAGCATCGCGTACACGGGAATTTCATAATAAGAATATGCGACCAGCGGGATGGTAAACAACTGGATTACAAAACTTACCAGAATTCCTTCTTTTTGTCTTGAGAAAAATGTTTTTTTGATGGTTTCCTCTCCGGCCTGCTGTCTGCGTTTCCATGAATGTTCCCATTCCAGCAGTACATTGGCTCCCACTCCGATGGCAATCACCGCCATCACGGAAAACACAAATCCGGAATACGATAGCAAAAACGGATTTTCCCACAAAAGTACGAGCACAACAATTCCAAGCGCATTTAACATGTCATAGGCATATCCTGTCACATCCGCAAACAAATAAATCAGACACATGCCCACCGCCCGCTGTGTAGATACCCCGTTTCCGCTTAAAACCGCATAGGAAATCAAAAAAACGGTCGTTGCCAGCGCTGCTGTCACATACCGGGTATGCAGTCGTTTCCGCAGCAGGCGGTACAGTCCCATCCCCAGAAGGGAAATATGAAGTCCGGAAATAGCAAGCACATGGGCGATCCCCGCTCTCTGATACAAAGATTTTATCTCTGCATCCAGAGCCCCCTTTTCCCCTAACAGCATCGCAGAAAGCACGCCATCGTCCCGGATAGAATGCCGGATCACGTCATTTGCACGCTTTTTCATATTCTGTAGTGCGCACCGGTAACGATCCGGTTTTCCATAGACCCGGCTGATCTTTGTGACCCATATGCCGAAATCAATTTTCTGACTCTGGTAAAACTGCCGGGCATCAAACATCCCTTCATTGGATGCTTCTGTAAATAATGAAATTGTACCCTCAATATTCAGGATTTGTCCAGCCGAATGGCTGGCAGAAGAAACATATGCGATTACATCATTGCATGGCAGTGTCTGCGATTCTGCTTCCACCGTGCAATCTTTTAAATAGTAATAAACGCATCTGGTTTTCGGTTCTATCCGATCAATCTTTCCCGCCAGGCGAACCTCCTGGCCATCTGTGAGTTTCTGCAGGTACTGCTGCCTGAAATCGATCTGTCGCTGCATCTGCAGCATCCCCAAAAGAAACATACCGGGAAGTCCTGCCGCAAACAGAACTTTCCGCATCCCCCGTTCCTTCCATGGAGTGGTATATACCAGTAACAGAACTGCCAGCACACCCCATGCCGGCAGCTGCTCTCTGACACACACAATCCCCAGCAGAAACTCTGTGGCAAGCAAAAGAAATGGTCTTTTCCTCACGCTTTCTTTTCCTATTCCGTAGATTCTACTTTCTCATCGCTTTCTTTTGTGACCAGCCGGTCATCCGCCTTGTACATCTTTGATAGTTTATACGTGTAACGGCATTTGCCACTGGTATCTCCGTTGATGGAAATCTGTACTTTATCGATTTCCGTCAGTTCCGTCAGGGAATCCACGATAGAGTATAAAACAACAGGTTCTGAGATTTCCTGATTCTGATTCAAAAACATTTCATCCAGATTGACATAGCAGACCCCATCCACCACTGTGATCGTAATCAGTTTCGTCTCCGAAGGAATCGTTGCCAAGAGTCCACTTTTTCTTGGTCCCTCAATCAGCTGTTCCATCACCAGTTTTTCCAGTGAAATGTTGGAACTGTAATGTACCTCTCTGGTTTCCGGAACCAGTCTGGTACCCGTCTTATTTGAAAAATAAAGTTTCAGTGTTGCTTTCTGGCTGGAATTGATCTGTTCTCCCGGATTTTCCACAAAACTGTCCAGATTCATGGCACCTACATTTGCTCCCGAGGCATCCACAAGTGGTTTTCCATCCACAGTAAAGGTCACATACTGGCTCAGCTGCAACAGTGTCTTTGCAATTGCAGCCCTGGTCAGAATCTCTTCCGTCGGTTTCATATCGTAATATTCCTTGCTGAAATCCACCGTAATCTGATAAGAGATCAGATCTATATTCTGGATTTTTACTTTGCGTGGAATGGTTCTTCGAAGCGTTGCATCCTCCGGCTGTGTCTGCAGATCTTTGAGCAGTTCCTTCACCTGTGCTTTGCCGGATGAAGTATGCTGCAGGGTAATCTTTTTCGCAACAACCTTTGTCAGCTCATTGTTTACATAAAATACAAAATAGTCTTTTTTATCTTCTTTTTTTCCACATCCGGCAGCCATTGTGAGTACCATTGCCACAAGGAGTATGATTGAAATTATTTTTTTTCTCATCTTTTTCCTCCTATGCAATATAGTTGAGCGGGATACGAACATCAAAGGTTGTTCCCTCGCCCATCACAGAATGTACTTTAATTGCGCCGCGATGCATCAGTATGGAATTTCTTGTAATCGCAAGTCCCAGTCCGGTTCCTCCGATCTCACGGGAATGGGATTTATCCACCCGGTAAAATCGTTCGTAAATATGATCCAGAGACTCCTCCGGAATACCGATTCCGGAATCTTCTACTTTCAGGTAGAAATACTGGTGATCCGCATTCAGCGATACGTGTACCCAGCCCTCTCCGTCATTCCGGTTATATTTGATTGCATTCTCCACAAGATTTGTGATCGCAAGCGTGATTTTTACCTCATCCACTTCTGCGGTAACCGGGCGGAAACTCTCAAGGACAAGTTCCACTTTCTGCTTATCCGCAATTGGCTGCAGACGTTTTAAAATCTGCTCTAAAAGTTCATTGATATTGACGGAAGATACATTCAGCCCTGCTGCAGACTTATCCATCTTCACCAGAGAAAGCAGATCGTTGATGATCTTTGTCTCACGCTCAATCTCGTTGGTGATATCTTCCATAAATTCCTGATACAGTTCCTTCGGCGCATCCGGCATGCTATTGATCGAATCCGCCAGCACCTTCATGGATGTCAGCGGTGTCTTTAATTCATGTGACACATTCGATACAAACTCCTGCCGGGAATCATCCATGACTTTGATCCGGCCAAGCATCTGATTGATCTTCTCACAGATTCCCGCCGTCTCCGTGTAATCATTGACCTGAAGATTGTACTCTCCGTATCCGTTTTTGATTGCAGCGATTCCCTCTTCAATCTTCTGCAACGGCTTCAGGAAATACAAAAGCAGAAGGATTGCAAAAAACACAATTGCAATTCCGACCATGACCATAACGATCACCGCCACCTGTCGCATATATGACTGGTTGATCACAATATTATCCGTAGAAACACTGATCAGCATAACTCCGATCACCGTTTCACTTTTATCATCAGGATCGCTGATCGGGATCGTCATCTCAATATAATGATTCTCCGAATCATAATGCACAATATCCTCGCCCTTGAAACTGCGCATGACCTCCTCTGCAATGATCAGCTTATGGTCATCGAGATTATACGTGTCATAATAAACTTTGCAGTTGTCATCCACAACAATGACACGACCATCATAGATGGTCGTGAGCATATCAATCTGTGTCTGAATATTGCTGGACGATACATCTTCCCCCAGCTTCATATATTCACTTGTCGCTATCTGATTTGCCAGAATTTTTGCCTGGCTTAAGATTTCACTTTCCCGGATAGAAACGGCACGCTTTTCGTAATATTTTAAAACTGCTGCCGAAAGAATCAGACTCGGTACGACCGCAATCACAACGATCAAAAGAATCAGTCGAAATTTTAAACTTTTTAAGAACTGAAGAAACTGTTTACTCTTCTGCATGGAAAAACCTTTCTGCCTTCTCGTCTATTTCTGGTAATAATAATATCCCACACCCCATTTTGTGTGCACGTATTTCGGTTCACTTGGGTTGGTTTCGATCTTTTCACGCAGACGACGTACATGCACATCCACTGTACGCACGTCTCCCGGATAATCTTTTCCCCAGACCAGTCCGAGCAGATTTTCCCTGCTGTATACTTTATTTTCATTTTTCACAAGAAGTTCCAGCAGATCAAATTCTTTTGCGGTAAGGTTTACTTCCCTGCCTGAAATAAACAGCCGTCTGCTGTCACAGTCCAGACGCAGATCCCCTTTCTCCACAATCGAAGAAACTTCTTTCTTTTCTCTCGGTCCTGCGGTACGACGCATGATCGCTTTGATACGCGCTTTCACCTCAAGAATATTAAACGGCTTTGTGATATAGTCATCGGCACCATAATCGAGTCCCAGAATCTTATCCATATCGTCGCCCTTCGCTGTCAGCATAACAATCGGCATATCAGAAAATTCACGAATCGCCTGACATACTTCGAATCCGTCCATCTTCGGAAGCATGATGTCCAAAAGGATCATATCATACTCATTTGCTTTCGCCATATTCAGCGCTTCTTCTCCATCGTATGCACAATCCACTTCCATCCCGTCCTGTTCAAGACTGAACCGGATTCCTTTTACGATTAATTTCTCATCATCTACTACGAGAACTTTCTTTGCCATATTACACCTCAACGAATCGTTATATAATCTTTCATTTTCTCAAAAAGTGCGCTTTTGATTCCGGATACCTGCATGATATCTTCGACTTTCGCAAACGGCCCGTTTTTCTCCCGGTATGCAAGAATTGCCGCCGCCCGTGTCTCTCCGATTCCCGGAATGGCCACAAGCTGCGTGGCATCCGCCGTATTGATATCAATCCGCCCATCCGATTCTTCCACAGTGGCACCGGCTGCCTCTGCCGATGCTTTCCGCTCCCTTGCCTCTTCCTCTGTGGGAAAATAAATCATCTGTCCGTCCGAAAGCTTCTCAGCAAGATTCCAGTATTCGCGGCTGGCAGCTTTGGTCAGTCCTCCTGCCGCCTCCACCGCATCGCAGATACGCATACCGTCTTTCAGCTGATAGACACCGGGAGCTGCTACCTCCCCGCATACATATACCTGTATGGTCTGGTCGGATTTTAATGTTTCTTTTTGTTCCGTTCGTTCCGTTTCCACCGTCTGCTCCTGTGTCTGAGTGGTATCCAGATATGGCACTTCCTCCCTGCCACATCCCGTCAGATACAGGCATGTCAGAATCATACAGCACTTTTTTATCCAATGTTTTTTCATCTCATTTCTCCCTTTCCGGGGCAAAACGAGTCTCAATGCATTTCTATTTTAACGATTTTTTGTTACTTTTACAAGTGTAAGTTATTCCTGCACAGAAAGTAATGCTTTTTCCAGCTTTTCAATCATTTCATCCACATGCTGTTTTTCGATGACAAGCGGTGGAACAAAACGAAGGACATCCGCTCCCGCTGTGATCACGATCAGTCCCTGCTCAAGTGCTGCGGCTGCCACTTTTCCAACTGGAAGCTTGCAAACCACACCCTGCATCAGACCTTTGCCTCTGCGTGTTACAAGGAAGTCATATTTTTCTACCAGCTCATCCAGTTTCTGTTCCAGATAAGGCGCTACTTCCTTTACATGACCTAAAATGTCACAGGCTTTAAACTGATCAAATACTGCCGAAACGGCTGCTCCGACAAATGGGTTTCCACCATAGGTCGTTCCGTGGTCTCCCGGCGCCAGCGATTTGTCTGCCACACGCTGTGTCAGGAAAAATGCACCGACCGGCACTCCACATCCGAGTGCTTTTGCACAGGTCATGATATCCGGTTTTACTCCGTAATTCTGCCATGCGAACATCTCGCCGGTACGTCCCATGCCACACTGGATCTCATCTAAGATTAACAGAATATCCTTTTCATCACAGAGCCTGCGCACGCCCTCGATAAATGCAGGATCGGCCGGATAAATTCCGCCTTCTCCCTGTACCGTCTCCATAATAACCGCACAGGTCTTGTCCGTTACCAGTTCTTTTACACTTTCTAAATTGTTATACTCTGCAAATTTCACACCCGGCATGAGCGGAGCAAACGGTTCCTGATAATGGGCATTTCCGGTTACGGAAAGTGCTCCGATACTTCTTCCGTGGAAAGAATGTTTCATGGCAATGATTTCATGGCCGGCATGTCCGTCTCTGGTATATGCATATTTTTTTGCCGCTTTAATCGCACCTTCAATCGCTTCCGTACCACTATTGGTAAAGAAAATACGATCCATGCCACTGGCTGCAAGTGCTTTCTTTGCCGCCTCAATGGTTGGAACATTATAATAAAGGTTTGATGTATGCAAAAGCTGATCTACCTGATCCTTGAGCGCCTGCTTATATGCTGCATTGCTGTAACCGAGTGCGCATACCGCAATTCCTGCGGCAAAATCCAGATATTCTTTTCCGTCTGTATCGTAAAGATATACACCCTCTCCATGATCGAGCACTAAAGAAAAACGATTATAAGTATGCAAAAGTTCCTGCTCTGCGGTATCAATATATTCCTGTTTCTTCATTGTTTTATTTCCACCTCTTATCTCTTATTCGTTGTAAAAATGGTGTTCTTCATCACCCAGAATCGCAGTACCGATTCCGCGATTGGTGAAGATTTCCAAAAGCAGACAATGTGCGATTCTTCCATCGAGAATATGCACACGGGATACTCCGTTTTCAATGGCATCAATGCAGTTATTCAGCTTTGGAAGCATACCGCCGCCGATATATCCGTCTGTAATCAGTTTTTCTGCATCGGAAACCGTAAGTTCGGAAATCAGGGTGGACGGATCTTCCGGATCTTTGTATACTCCCTCGATATCGGTTAAGAATGCCAGTTTCTCTGCGGAAACTGCACGGGCAATCGCACATGCCGCATCATCCGCATTGATATTATATGTATCATAATTGTCATCCAGACCGATCGGGCAGATAATCGGAAGGAAATCTTTCTCCAGCAGATCATACAGAATCTTTGGATTTACTTCCTTTACTTCTCCTACATATCCAATGTCCTGACCATCCGACAATTTCTTTTCCACCTTTAAGAGACCACCGTCTTTTCCACTGATGCCGACCGCCTGCACCCCAAGTTCCTGCACCATGGATACCAGTGATTTGTTGACACGGTTTAACACCATCTCTGCAATCTCCATGGTAGGCGCATCCGTCTTACGCAGTCCATTGATAAATTCCGGTTCCATTCCTGCTTTGGCAACCCATTTGCTGATCTCCTTGCCACCGCCATGCACAATGATCGGTTTGAATCCAACCAGCTTTAACAGGGTGACATCCTGGATGACCTGTTTTTTCAGTTTCTCATCTACCATCGCTGATCCACCGTATTTTACAACGATAATCTTGCGGTTAAAACGCTGGATATAAGGCAATGCCTCAATCAGCACCTGTGCTTTTTCCAATGCGTTTAAATTCTCACTCATAACATTCTCCTTACTGATTAAATTTCGTAATATTTGCTTCGTTCAATGTAAAATCGTAATAATTTAAGTCTTCCCGGAAACACCAGCCGGCATCCTTCCAGAAATGATTTCCCAGCTCATTGCTCTTAAACGCAATCAGGCTGACCTTATTAATCTTTTCTTCCTGCAGGGCACGCATACAGGCAACTGCCATGGCTTTTCCGATTCCGTTCTTCCGGTAATCTTCGTGCACACAGACATGATACAGACATCCGCGTCTCCCGTCATGTCCGCAGAGAATGGCTCCCACGATCTTTCCATCTGCTACCGCTACCATACTCGTGGTCGGATTTCTTTTTAAAAACCGCTCCACTCCTTCTTTGGAATCATCGATGGAACGGATTCCAAAACCATGGATGCCCATCCACAACGCATACACCTCATCATAATCTTCCAGTGTCATCACACGGATTGTATATTCTTTACTCATTATTCACCTCATTATAGAGCTCATTGTATGAGAGTTCCGCTTACGCGGAAACAATGAGCGTAGGAAATGCATCGAACAGATGCCTTTCATTATGGAAACATCGGAACCATGGAAAGTCCTTCTGCCTCATCAAATCCGAACAGCAGATTCATGTTCTGTACGGCCTGTCCGGCTGCACCCTTGACCAGATTGTCCAGTGCACCCATCATCACAACTCTGCCGGTACGCTCATCAATGACAAAGTTTACGTCCACGTAATTGCTGCCCTCTACCCACTTGGTCTCCGGGCAGACACCTTTCTTTAATACACGCACGAAACGTTCCTTTGCATAATATTTATCGTAAGCAGCCTTCAGTTCCTCATAAGAAGGATAGGTACCATCCGGCTTTTTGATCAGGGTTGCATACTCTGTCGCAAGAATTCCGCGGTTCATCGGAACCAGATGCGGTGTAAAATTCACGGTAATCTCTTTTCCTGCCGCATAGCCGAGCTGCTCCTCAATCTCCGGTGTATGTCTGTGTGTTGTCACACCGTATGCTTTCATGCTCTCGTTCACTTCGCAGAACAGGTTCGGTGTCTTTGCCCCACGTCCCGCTCCGGAAGTACCGGATTTTGCATCAATAATCAATGTATCCGGATCAATCAGTCCCTCTTTTACCAGCGGATATGCTGTCAGAATGGAACAGGTCGTATAACATCCCGGATTTGCAATCAGACGGGTCTGGGTGGTCACCTGATCACGGTTAATCTCACAGAGTCCGTAAACGGCTTCCTTAATAAACTGTGGGCTTTTATGCTCAATCTTATACCATTTTTCATAGGTAGCAACATCTTTGATTCGAAAATCCGCACTCAGATCAATAATCTTTACCTTATTTAAAATCTCCTCGCTCAGCACACCTGCCAGAAATCCCTGTGGTGTCGCTGTGAAAATCACGTCCACGCGGGAAGCAAGCTCATCCATATTATCTCCCAGACAGCCTGCATCGACAAGCTCAAAAAAGTTTCTGTAAATGTCTGCATAATTTTCATCGATATAGCTTCTTGATCCAAACCACTCGATCTGTGCCTCTTTATGATTCAATAAAATACGCACCAGTTCTGCTCCTGCATAACCGGTCGCTCCGATAATTCCTACCTTTACCATGTTTCTTACCTTTTCTTTCTTTTTAAAATATGATTCTATCCTATAATAGTCCATCTTTTTCCATCCGTAAATAGCAAATATTCACAAATTTATGTATATTTATGCAATTTTATGTATATTTTTTCACTTGTGTTTTCATTTGGATTGATGTATAGTAGGGTTAGTCGTACGAGAGCGTACAATTCCATATTGAAAGAAAGGATACAATCTTATGAAAGAAAAAGTTGTTTTAGCTTACTCCGGCGGACTCGATACTACCGCTATTATCCCTTGGTTAAAGGAGACTTATGGTTATGAGGTTGTCTGCTGCTGTATCAACTGCGGACAGGGCGAAGAATTAGACGGACTGGAAGAAAGAGCCAAATTATCCGGCGCTTCTAAATTATATATCGAAGATATCACAGATGAGTTCTGCGACGATTACATCGTACCTTGTGTACAGGCTGGTGCTGTATATGAGCACAAATACTTATTAGGTACTGCCATGGCACGTCCTGGTATCGCAAAGAAACTGGTAGAGATCGCCAGAAAAGAAAACGCTGTTGCAATCTGCCACGGTGCTACCGGAAAAGGAAACGACCAGATCCGTTTCGAGCTTGGTATCAAAGCACTTGCTCCGGATATCAAAATCATTGCTCCTTGGCGTGATGACAAGTGGCAGATGGATTCCCGTGAGGCAGAGATTGCATACTGCAAAGCACACGGAATTGATCTTCCATTCGGCACAGACCAAAGCTACAGCCGTGACCGTAACTTATGGCATATCAGCCACGAGGGACTGGAGCTGGAGAACCCGGCAAACGAGCCAAATTATGATCATCTTCTGGTTCTTGGTGTTTCCCCTGAGAAAGCTCCGGACGAAGGCGAATATGTAACCATGACATTTGAAAAGGGTGTTCCAAAGACGGTGAACGGAAAAGAAATGAAAGTTTCCGATATCATCCGTGAATTAAACCGTCTCGGTGGAAAGCACGGTGTCGGCATCATCGATATCGTAGAAAACCGTGTCGTTGGTATGAAATCCCGTGGTGTATATGAGACTCCTGGCGGAACGATCCTGATGGAAGCACATGACCAGCTGGAAGAACTGGTTCTTGACCGCGATACCTTATCTGCAAAGAAAGAGATGGGCAACCGTCTTGCCAATGTTGTATACGAAGGAAAATGGTTCACTCCTCTTCGCGAAGCAATCCAGGCATTTGTTACTTCTACCCAGAAGTATGTCACCGGTGAAGTAAAATTCAAGCTCTACAAAGGAAACATCATCAAAGCCGGCACAACTTCTCCATACTCTCTCTACAGTGAGTCTCTGGCAAGTTTCACAACCGGTGATCAGTACGATCATCACGATGCAGACGGATTCATCACACTGTTCGGACTTCCTCTGAAAGTTCGTGCAATGATGCTGCAGAATGTAGATAAAAAAGATCTGGATAAATAAATCCCCAGAATAAAAGAAGCACCGCAAGTCGCGGTGCTTCTTTTATTTTTTCGATTGTTACCCGGATTTTATTCTGCCGGAAACCAGGAAGCAAGCTTTACTTTGCTGCTGCCATCTGCCTTATAGCAGTAAACTGCAAGTTTCTCAGTCACATCAGCTCCCTTGTACGGAACATTTGCTTCCACGAATACATAATTTCCACAAACCGAGTATTTTTCAATGCCAAGTTTAAAGGATGCCACAAGGTTTTTCTTTCCCGTCCTGTTATCTGTCCGGTAGAGTTTCGTCTGCATGTACCGATCCTTTCCTGTCGTACTGTAGGTATACGTTCCATCATTGACAGCTTCCAGTGAAACACTCAGATAATTTTCATCCTTAACAGCAAAGGAACCTCTCTGATAACTGTTTCCCTCCAGATCATAAAATGTCTTGTTCTCGTTTTCCTTGGTATAGTAAATCTTTCCCTCACTTTGAAACAGGGAATACCGATAAGCATCTCCGCTGTTTGCAATCTGTGCTACTTTCTTTTTATCCGTTCCATCCGTCTTCATGCTCATTACGGTTCCGGTATCTTCCGAATAATTCATGCCATCTTCACTTTTACTTTTCAGTGCCAGATAATAAATCCGTCCATCTATCAGCTGTGGATCACGTCCAAGTGCAAGCTTCTTTGCGGATTTCCCGTCTTTTGCGATCCGGTAAACATATTCTTTTGTTGCATCGGTTCCATAGTAACGGTCCCAGGTTGCATAAATATATTTCTTATCCACAGATAACTGGGAAAAACCATTGCTTCCCTTTTTGTTTTTCCCTATCTTGTAGGAATATACCTCACTCTTTTTGCCTGTTTTGGTGTTGTATTTCATAATTCCCATACGCACACCCATCATTTCAAACGCATAATACAGATTCTTTCCATCCGAAACCGTACATGACGTACCCTTCATCAACGGTTTTGCCTCCGTCTGCACGTCCGTGTGGATCGGCATCACCTCATTATCATACGATACCTGACCGGTCTGTTCCGTTGTATCTGCAAAAGCTGTAACCGAAGGCATCACCGCACACCCTGTAAAAGTGATCGCTCCTGCCAGTGTCGAGGCAGCCATTGTTTTTTTAAACTGATTCCAAGATTTTTGTCTCATCATCCAAGACCTCCATTCCTATCTATCTGTCTTTCATTTCGTCTGCATTGTACTCCCGCTTTTTCAGGAACGCAAGCTGTATTTGAAAAAGATAAGAATTTCATAAGAATCGTAACATCTTCTTAAAATATTAAGCCCAAAGTCCCATTGCCCGTGCGATCATAGCAAGAAGAAACAGGTGTGCCGGATAAAAAATATAGAAGAAATACTTCATCTGTTTTCCTCTGGTTCCATTATAAAAATAAATCGGTATCATATCCAAAAAGGCGGCCGCTTCAATGATGCTCGACAGCATGGTTAACGCCAGAACACCGATTCCTACTCCCTTCACTTTCTTCGGATAAAACATGTAAATTGCAAAAATTGTCACAATTCCCGACAAATCGTAATCTGTACGGAAAAGAAGCGCCAGAAATCCCCCGGCCGCAACTGTCACAATGATAAGAATCACACGGATGGCTGCTGCTTTTTCCCCGTAAACATCCGCCACAAACTTCTGCTTTATCCCTTCAACACCCCAGATCACCAAAAGTCCGAACAACAAAGTAAAAAAGACATTGTTGCTGGAAAAATCCCACATTCTCCTGCTGAATGCCAGGTCAAACGGAACCTCGGAAATCAGGGCAAACAAAAAAAGCCTCCCCGCATATTTTGCCCTGCTGCGTGTATGGTAAAATCCCTCTACCAGAAGAAAACAGTAAATCGGAAATGCAGCTCTTCCAATAATGCGCATGAAAAATGCGGGATTTTCCAGTCCCGGAATCTGTTCTAAAATAACGGCTGACGTGTGATCAATCAGCATGGAAACCACGGCGATCACCTTTAACCAATAGCCGGAAATTCCCTGTTGTTTAACATTCATAATCCTTCTCCTCTTTATTATTTTGCAAGAAGCTGTGCAATCTCTTCTTTGTATGGCGGAATCGTCTTTTTGGTCTCTCCCTCGGCACAAAGCCACGGGGTCTCCAAAATCTTCGGGATTTCCACAAAGCGCGGATCGTGAACCAGACGGTACAATGGTTCAAATCCAATGGTTCCCTTTCCAATGTTTGCATGACGGTCTTTATGTGCTCCCAGAGGATTTAAACTGTCATTGATATGAAAAACCGCAATCTGGTCGAGTCCGATCACCTGATCAAAATGTTTAAAAACACCATCGTAATCATGCACCAGATCATACCCGGCATCGTTTACATGACAGGTATCAAAACAGACTCTCAACCGCTCCTTTTTGTTCACTCCATCATAGATTGCCTTAATTTCTTCAAAGGTTCTTCCAATCTCACTGCCCTTTCCTGCCATCGTTTCCAGAGCAATAAATACCTCATCCTCGTTCTCATCCAGCACCATATTCAGCCCGCGGACAGTCTGTGCAATTCCGGCCTCTGCACCCGCATCCAGCGCGGACCCCGGATGTAACACCAGGATATGACTTCGCATAGCAGCCGTGCGCCGGATCTCCTTTTCCAGAAACTGTACAGCCAGTTCAAATGTCTCCGGCTTTACCGTATTGGCAAGATTGATGATATACGGTGCATGAACCACGATTTCCCGGATTCCAGCCTTTGTGGCATACTCCCAGCCCGCCTCAATATTTAAGTCTTTGATTTCTTTTCTCCGGGTATTCTGCGGTGCCCCTGTGTAGAGCATCAGCACATTTGCTCCATAACGCTCCGCTTCCTTCACGGATGCCAGAAACATCTCTTTTCCTGCCATTCCCACATGAGAGCCTATTTTAATTTCTTCCATTTTATATGTCCTCTGCTTTCAGCTTTTTCTTCTGCTGATGTGCAGTAATTGCGATCAGCAGATTTTGCGGAATAAATCTTCCGCATATCGTTGCTGCCTTGATTTCAGTCGTCGGAACAATGAGCACTTTGTGTCTTTTCATCTGCTTTAATGCATATCCGGCGCAATACTCCGGTGTGATTCCGGCCAGTGCAAATTCAACATTTGCCACTTCATTGAATTCCGTATTCACCGGACCCGGACACAATGCCCCTACATACACCCGGCTGCCTCTCTGCTTCAGTTCCAGCGCCACTGCCCGCGTCAGACTCGCCATATAGGCTTTGGTCGCATAATAGGTGGCCATATAAGGGCCTGCCGGAAGCAGTCCTGCCGAAGAAGCGACATTTAAAATGTAACCGCCCTCCTGCTTTTCCATGCGGCGAAGCATCAGTTTCATCAAAAGATGCATGGCCTTGACATTCACATCAATCATCTGCATTTCCTTCTCTGCATCTGTCTCGAGAAAACTGCCGCAATCCCCAAAACCGGCATTGTTGATCAATATTCCGACCGGAACCGGCTCCAGCTGCTGCATCAGACGGTAACACGCTTCTTTTTCGGACAAATCTGCCGTGATAACCATGCTTTCCGTCCCACTTTTTTTCAATTCCTCCGCCAGTGCCTGCAGCCGGTTTTCCCGTCGCGCAACCAGTACCAGACGGTATCCTTCTGCCGCGAGCTGTCTTGCAAATGCCATACCAATTCCAGAGCTTGCCCCTGTAATAACTGCATATGTTTTTTTCATTTTACATCCTCCTAAAGCATAATGAGTATAACACAGCAGCCCCCGGTTGTCTAATAAAATCAGGGCTTACAGAGGTTTCCCCCTGTAAGCCCTATGGCAGAAAATGAGTATAAAACGATTGTTTTAAGGTTCTGGCTTATTTCACCTTTACCTTCATCTTTACTGTTTTCTTGGTTCCGTCTTTTAATGTAACCTCTGCGGTCACTTTTCCGGTTCCTTTCTTCTTTCCGGTAATCTTTCCATTTTTATTTACGGAAACCACAGACTTCTTGGAAGACTTATAGGTAATCTTTTCCACGTTTTCCATATTCAGCTTCTTGTTCCATTTAAATACGGTTGTCTTTTTTGTAGCAACATTTACTGTGGTCTTTGCTGGCTTAACGGTTTTTGCGATCTGCTTTGCCTGAGCCTTTACCTCAGCCTGTGTCTTTACGACATAAGTTCCCTCACCCTTAAATGTCAGTGAGACAGAACCATCCTTTGCGACCTTGTAAGCTTTCTGGTTTACAAGAACCAGTTCCCCGGTCTTTTCATCTTTCTTCATTACGGCAAGTTTTGCACCTGCTTTGACATCTGCTGCATTTACCTGCAAGGTGTATGCGGTTGTTCCATCCGCTTTCTTGACTTCCTGTGTGATGGTTACGTCTTTCGTTCCGGCAGCTTCTGTTACAGCTTGGATCACATCGGCATTTACGGTTGCTTTCACGCCTGTTTTGCTTGTCTTTCCAGTTGCTGCTACTGCTGCCTCTGCGGTTACTTTTCCGCTTGCATCCTTTGTGACTGTTACGGTTGCAGTCGTTCCTTCCGGAAGTTTTTCTGCAGGAATAACGATCGTTGTTGTATCCTTTTTGGTATCTTCAGAAGGCTTGGTTTCGGTTGTTGTGCTTCCGCTGGAAGAACTTCCTCCGGTAGAACCGCCGTTTGTACTTGAATTATTTTTCAGAACAACGGTACCACCATCTGTTGCCGCTGGAATGATCACTTTAATCTTTCCGTTACTTACCGTATATGTTTTTCCAGAATACAGATCCTTCAAAACAGTTCCATTATTTTCACTAACCGGAATTTCTACAGTCTGTGCAACATCTTTGATATTTAAACCAACATATAATTTTGTTCCTTTGTAGCTTCTGGATACAATATCATAACCATTTTCATCAGATGCTAAAATTGTTTTTCTGTCACCCCTTGCGAATACATCTGTATATGCATTACGGATGGAAAGCATCTTCTTATAATGCTGATAGGTCTTATTGTCACTGTTTACCATTGTCCAGTCAAAATCATAACGGTTTGTCTGATATGGATAATTATTTAATCCCGTCAGACCGATCTCTTCCCCATAGTAAATAACCGGCTGTCCTTTTGCAGTAATCTGCAGGCTTGCGGCTACCATGGATGCCGCAGTTGCTGCATCTTCAGCCATTCCACCATCCAAAAGTTTCTTCTTAAATCCATCCTCGTCATGACTTCCAAGGAACTGACCTGTCATATATGTATTGTTTAATACACTATTTCTGGATGTCAGGAAACTTTCTACGGAAGAAATATTTCCCTTTACAAAATTAGTTGCCTGATCATTAAAATCAAAATCCAGATCCGAATCCATTTCTCCGGTTCCTAAAGTATTGCCATTAGAAGCATAGCCTCCTCCTGCATACTCTCCAATCATCTTAAAATCTGAATCTACTTCCGTCAGAGCATTTTTTAATTCTGCCCAGGTATCATTTTCCACATGTTTAACTGTATCAACACGGAAATAGTCGATACCAAAATCTTTCACCCACTGGGTCTGCCACTTGACAAGCTGTGCGCTGACCGCAGGATCTTCTGTTCTAAAATCTGGTAAATTACTTAAGGAATCTTTCTGGTCACTTCCGGATACAATATCGTCTCCGCTTCGGATCATATCACCAAAATCCGTATCATATCCTGCATGGTTAACCACAATATCTACCATAATACGAATACCGCGGTTATGTGCCTGATCGATCAATGTCTGGAATTCTTCTTCTGTTCCAAGCGTTGGGTTCAGCTTTGTAAAATCGCTTGCCCAATATCCATGGTATGCAGCATTGTACGGAACATCTTCTTTTCCCGTGTCAGTTACCGTAACTCCCGGAATATTTTCTACAATAGGAGTAATCCAGATTGTATTAATTCCCAAATCCTCTAAATAGTCTAACTTTTGTGTAATTCCTGCGAAATCACCACCATGATACAGACCTGCATTATCCTTTCCGTAAGTCTGTGCTCCGCTTGCTGTATTGTTTGATTCATTTCCATCAAAGAAGCGGTCCGTTACCATAAAATAAATAACGGATTCATCCCAATCAAAATCTTTCGCATTTTTCTTGGTTCGAGCAGTCACTTCAACCTGTACACTTGTTGAATACTCATTTCCATACTGATCTGTTACAACAATTGGCAATGTTTTCTTACCTAGCGAAGTATCTGTTGTGGCTGATATTGTTACCGCCTGCAAATCCGGTACAATTGCCAATGTACTGCTTCCACCTAAAGAAGAAACATCAATGCTTGCAGATGCAACTTCCATCTTCTTTGTATCATTCTCATCCTGATTTACAGTAAATTTTACGACATTATTCTCATTATAATTAAATGATGCATTCATTACCTCTGCCTGAATAGTGGCATTCAGCTTATAATACTCAATATAAGAATAATCGTTTCCCTCTTTTTGTTCCTGCTTATCGTTATATTTGTCTAAAATATATTCATCCCCGACTTTATAACGATAATATGTACGTCCGCTTTCCAGTTTGTTATAGTTATACTCAAAACGCTTATTCCCAGCATTATAAGTCATTTCATATTCCGTACCATTGATATCTACAGATACTTTCATATCTGCAAGCTTATCATCAATTAAGGCGTTATCATCCCGATAATAAAATGCAATCTTATTTTCTTTTGGAAGGACTTCATATCCCTTGTTATAAGGAGCACTTAATACCGGTTCTTCCCCTTTTTTCATGCTTGCGCATACAACGTTCTGCTCTTGTGGAAATGCAATGGAGTGATCTCCTCCATCCTTGATCCAGTCAGAGCCGGAAGGATCCAGCACAACCACGAAATCAACCTTCGTACAGCTTGACTTTACCGGAACTTTAATTTTCCATTTTCCTGCTCCTGCAGATTCAAAGTTTTTCAATTCTGCCGCAAAACCAGTGGTCCATGAATAAAACTCCGGAATGGTTGTTAAAGTATCATTTTCATATTCCAAATAAAAATATCTTGGATCTTCTTTGGTAATGGTAGGTTTCACTGTGACAGGTGTTTTTCCATACACATACCATAAGGTTACTTCTGGAGTATTCTCATCAATGGTATATAATTGATCCTTATCTTTTCCACCATCCCAGGATCCAGCTTGATCTCTAGCAATAATTCCAAGTGAATTGTATGGCACCGTAACCGTTCCCTGTACCCATGTTACACCATTATCTACATCTTCTACCGTTTTATCTAAAGTAACAGTCGTACTGTTCCCACTCCCGCCATTCTCAAAAATGTAAATATCTGATACCCCGGGCTTCATTTCCAAATCCTGAGAATACATATTTATGGTTACCTGATACTGCTTTTCTACAACTGGAATTGTCAGTTCCTGTGTAAAATCGCCATAGGAAGCAATAACAATCACTTCTGTTGAATTAACATCCTTTGCAACAGTAAGCTTATTTCCATCCAATGTCACACCTTCCATTGGTGATTTTAACTGATAGGAAACGGTTACTGTTTTTACATCAGCAGATATTCCATCATAATACTCTGCCGATGTACTTAATTCTTTTGTTTGGCCTTTTGAAATATTTCCATTGTCAACTACAAGTTTCTCTAACTTTTTCTGGCTAACCTCTACATTTTTTGATGTATCTGTAAGGTCAATTGTAAAAGTAACATCAGATGGAGCCTCTATGGTCACGCTACGATTGCCACCACTGCCTGATCCAGATCCCCATGGCTTATCCCATCCGCAGTTCTCAGGATCCTGTAAAATCTTATAGGAATATGTTCCTGCTGAAACATTAGTAAATGTAATGCTGTATTTGTTTCCATCCTTTGTCAAGGAATTGTCATTATGAATTCCCCATTCAAAGCCCGTTAATGCTGTCTCTCCTGATATAACATAAATGTCCCTTACCGTTGCTTTTTGAATTTCTGTTGATTTATCAGCACCTGTATACCATTTATCTTTTGTTGGAACATAATAAGCAGCTTCATATCCACCTTTTGCAATTTCAGAATTCCAACATTTATACTCAGTTCCTTTTTGGTCAACAAACGCTAATCCGTCTATAGTTCCGGAAATGGTCACATATCCCCATTTTTCATTATTCTGATCCGCTAATAATGTAGGGTATTTAACACCCTCTCCCCATTTTTTTGGTCGAAAGGCATGTTCCGTATCCCCATCTATAACATGAGCAGAATTCCAAACATTCACGCCCCAATCCGTTACTGTTGTTCCTTGCGGCAACTCAAAATACAATTTTACCGTTGCCTCTTCTGCTTTTGCCTGTACCGCCCCAATCGGCAAAAGTGTCAGAACCATCGCAATTGCAAGTAAAAAACTTACAAAACGGTTCTTTGTTGAAAACCTTCTCTCTCCCATTTTTTCCTCCTTTTGAATGATTTTTCGGTTTTTTTCGTTTTCTATTATACTTTAAAATGTATACGAAATAAAGTTGGAAAAACTGCCAAAAAACCTCTGGAAATTTTGT
>ERZ1034949.274-NODE-274-length-36211-cov-12.760316_pt1 | contig 36211 bp, 37 predicted proteins | sample MGYA00520590_ERZ1034949 | MGnify/ENA primary metagenome ERZ1034949 (study PRJEB33766, sample SAMN09781752) | gut metagenome | biome: gut microbiome | host: Homo sapiens | place: Madagascar | study: EMG produced TPA metagenomics assembly of the PRJNA485056 data...
ACTATATATATCATACTAAAAAAATCAATTAACTTACAAAAAAGATCATATAAATAACAAACGGTCATATAAAAGGGTTTTCATGTTTGTCGTTGCATATTATGATTTAGATATCAACAAAAGAAAGTTCTTGAGAGGAGAATTACAATGAGCAAACATGTCAATGATGTCACAAAAGAAAATTGGGTTTTAGAAACATTTCCTGAATGGGGTACCTACTTGAATGAAGAGATCGAAACAGAAGAAGTAAAAGAAGGAACGGTTGCGATGTGGTGGTTAGGTTGTACCGGGATTTGGTTAAAGACGCATAAAGGGACAAATATTTTGTGTGATTTATGGTGTGGGACAGGTAAACGTAGTCATGGAAATGGGATGATGAAAAAAGGGCATCAGATGATGCGAATGAGTGGGGTTCAAAAAATGCAACCGAACTTGCGGACGCAACCTTTTGTGATTGACCCTTTTGAAATGAAAAGTGTAAACGCTTTAGTTGTCACGCATATCCATTCGGATCATTTGGATATCAATACAGCAGCTGCTGTTCATCAAAATTGTCCGAATGCAAAATTCATTGGTCCTCAAGAAGTAGTAAATACTTGGTTGAACTGGGGAATTCCAAAAGAGAAAACGATAATCGTCAAACCAGGAGATGAAGTCAAAATTGAGGATGTAACTATCGTTGCTTTAGAAGCATTTGACCGTACAGCATTAGTCACTTGTGAAGATCCAGAGGAAACTTTAAAAGGGAAAATACCTCAAGAAATGGATGAGATCGCTGTGAATTATCTATTTGAAACATCGGGTGGAAATATTTATCATGCTGGAGACTCTCATTATTCTAATATGTTTGCGAAACATGGGAACGAACATACTATTGATGTTTGCCTAGGTGCATATGGTGAAAATCCACGAGGTATCACGGATAAAGTGACTTCTGTCGATATGTTGCGAATGGCTGAGTCATTGAAGGCTAAAGTAGTCATCCCTGTTCATTATGATATCTGGGCAAATTTTATGGCTGATCCAAAAGAAATTACCGAAATATGGAAATTTAAAAAGGATCGCTTGAAGTACGATTTTAAACCATATATCTGGCAGGTAGGAGGCAAGTTTACCTATCCAACGAACAAAGACGACCTGGAATTTAATTTCTACCGTGGTTTTGAGGATGTATTTTCTGTAGAAAACGATACACCATTCCCGTCATTCTTATAGAAAAGAGGCTAACAACATGTTGAAATATTTTTTGGATCAAGGCTTGGTGAAATATTCCGATAAAGAAATTACTGATTGGAAGGAAGCTGTTGCTGAAAGCTGTCAACTATTATTAGATAAAAAGTTGATTGATCAAAGTTACGTAGATGAAATCATCCAATGTGTAGAAGAACATGGTCCTTATATCGTGATTGTTCCCAAAGTGGCAATGCCACATTCTTCAGCAGATAGTGAAGGAGTTTATGGAACAGCTATATCATTCACTAAAATGAAAAGGCCCATTCAATTCGACCAAGAAGAAAAATCAGCAAGTTTATTCTTTACTTTGGCAGCCAAAAATGTAGATCAGCATATGGAAAATATTCAAAAATTGTCTGAGTTGTTGATGATAGATGGGCTAATTGATCGTTTGGCAGATACCGATTCGATTGAAGACTATCGAGTGGTGATGCAAGAGTATAACTTATAGGAGGAAAAAAGAATGGCTGATTTTTTATTGAGCATTTGGACTTATTTCGCTACAAACATCTTAACTCAACCAGCTTATCTGATTGGTTTTATTGTACTGCTAGGGTACATTCTCTTGAAACGTCCATTTTATGAGTGTATTGCTGGTTTCTTGAAAGCAACAGTCGGTTACTTCATTTTGACGGTTGGTTCAGGAGGATTAGTAAACAACTTCCGCCCCATTTTAGTAGGTTTAAAAGAACGGTTTAATCTGGATGCGATGGTCACCGATCCATATTTTGGACAAAATGCCGTTGACTCTGGATTAGAGGAAACATTTGGTCGTACATTTGGGGATGTCATGATTTTACTTTTGATTGCTTTTGTTATGAATATCTTACTCGTTCGTTTTCAAAAATATACAAAATTACGTTCGGTTTTTACAACTGGAAATGTTCAGATTCAACAATCTGCAACTGCTTTTTGGATATTATTATTTTGTTTTCCCTCTTTAGGAAGAATTCAAGTTCTGATTTTTATGGGACTGATTTTAGGCTGTTATTGGGCAGTAGCTTCTAATTTAACAGTTGGTATCACCCAGGAGTTAACCGAGGGCGCGGGTTTTTCTGTGGCACATCAGCAAATGTTTGGTATCTATATATTTGCGAAGTTAGCCGAGTTTTTAAAGAAACGTGATCAAAAAAAGAACACTCTAAAAAAGTGGATAAAAAATTGGAAGATATTGAATTACCAGGTTTTTTATCTATATTTAATGAAAATATGGTAGTAACTTCTTTATTAATGCTTTTATTTTTTGGAATTATTTTGTTAGTGCTAGGAAAAGATTATTTGATTCAAGCACAGTTTATGCAAGAAGGACAAAGTTTCTTGTTCTATATTATGACAACATCATTGAATTTTGCTGTCTACCTAGCCATTTTACAATTAGGAGTCCGTACTTTCGTGGATGAGCTAACACAATCTTTTCAAGGGATCTCCAATACAATCCTACCAGGTGCGGTTCCTGGGATTGACGTAGCTGCTACTTTTGGTTTTGGTTCACCTAACGCCGTAACCATTGGCTTCTTGTTTGGTGCCTTAGGTCAATTTTTGATGATTGCCTTACTCATTTTGTTCAAATCACCAACCATCGTGATTGCTGGTTTTATTCCATTGTTCTTTGACAATGCAGTTATCGCAGTTTTTGCCAACAATCGAGGTGGTTTCAAAGCCGCCTGTCTGTTCCCATTTCTTTCTGGAATCATTCAAGTTGGTGGATCGGCCGTTTTTGCAACTTGGATCGGCATGTCAAAATATGGTGGCTATCTCGGTATGTTTGACTGGGCCACTGCTTGGCCATTATTTACTGTAATGATGAAGTTTTTGGGGTATGTTGGTATCGCATTAGTCGTGGTTGGGCTATTGATTATTCCACAATTACAATACCGTAAAAATCCAGACGGGTACTTTTTGATCGTCGATGATTATGAGCAATATGCAGAAAAATATCACAACGAGAATTAAATACAACAATAAAATTAAAATGAACACATAGGAGGAAAACATAATGAGAATTTTAGTATCTTGCGCAAACGGGTCGGGAACAAGTTTGATGATGATGAGAAGCGTCGAAAAGGCAATGAAAGAACTAGGTGTGTCAATTACCAAAATCCATCATTGTGCAATTTCTGAAGGAAAAAGTTCTGCGACTCAGTATGATGTCGTTTTTACACCAGTCAATTTTTTGAATATGTTTATCCAAGCTGAGAAAAAAGGAATTACAGTGATTGGCATTAAAAATGTCATGTCAGCCAAAGAAATTGGTGAAAAATTTGCTGAATCAGCGTTGTATCAAAAATCTAAATAAAAGAGGAAGATAAAATGAGCAGACCAAAATTACAGATTGCTTTGGATCATAATGATTTAGAACAAGCATTAGCAGATGTATTTCAAGTAGGGGATATTGTCGATATTATTGAAATTGGAACCATTTTATGTCTGCAAGAGGGGCGCAAAGCCATCAGCTGTATTCGTAGCATGTTTCCAAGGAAAACAATTGTTGCTGATACAAAATGTGCGGATGCCGGGGGAACGGTAGCCAAAAATGTAACTGATGCCGGTGCGGATTTTATGACTGTTATCTGCTGTGCTACTCTGCCAACCATGGAAGCAGCTCAAAAAGAAGTGAAGGCATTGCAAGTCGAACTGTATGGGGATTGGACCTATGAACAAGCAGCTGAATGGCGGAGGATCGGTATCCAACAGGTGATCTATCATCAAAGTCGAGATGCATTACTTTCTGGTGAAACTTGGGGAGAACGGGATCTGACAAAAGTAAAGAAATTGATAGAAATGGGCTTTGCAGTTTCTGTGACAGGTGGATTAAACGTGGAAACATTGAAATTATTCGCAGGGATTGAAGTGGAAACTTTTATAGCTGGAAGAGGGATTTCTAGTGCGGACGATCCTGCAAAAGCAGCCAATGATTTTAAACAAGAAATGATTCGCATTTGGGGGGAATAGACTTGGCTCAAATCGGAATTTATGAGAAGGCACTACCAAAAGATATCTCTTGGAAAGAGCGCTTTTTATTAGCAAAGGAACTTGGTTTTTCCTTTATTGAGATGTCGATTGACGAGACAGATGAACGCCTAGCTCGACTCAATTGGTCTGACGAGATGATCAATCAAATACGCAAAGACATGAAAGAGACGGGCATTCGGATCAATTCCATTTGTCTGAGTGGTCATCGCAGGTTTCCTTTTGGCTCTTCAAATGAAGCGTATCGGATAAAAGCCAAAGAATTGATGGTCAAAGCGATCCGACTTGCTCAGCGCTTAAGTATCAAAATTATCCAAGTAGCCGGATACGATGTCTATTATGAAAAAAAACAAGGCTATCACGAAAATTATTTATTGAAGGACTTGAAGAAAGCGTCAAAATAGCTTCTGAATATGGAATCATCTTGTCAATTGAAATTATGGATGATCCATTTATGAATTCAATCACTAAATTTTTAGAAATCAAACGCCAGATTGATTCACCATATCTTCAAGTTTATCCAGATCTTGGTAACCTTTCGGCTTGGCAAGAAAACGATCCAGAACGTGAACTAGAAAAAGGGATCAATTGGATTTCTTCCATCCACTTAAAGGATACCTATCCAGTAACAACTGAATCATCAGGTCAATTTCGTGATGTTCCTTTTGGCGCAGGCTGTGTTGACTTTGAGGGTTTGTTAAAGAAACTCAAACAGATGAATTATAATGGGTCATTTTTAATTGAAATGTGGAGTGAAAAAAATCCGGATTTTAAAAAAGAAATCGTAGCAGCAAAAAGCTATCTTTATCCGAAGCTAAAGGAGGCAGGTTATGAGTTTGCGTAATCCGATCATTAAAGAAATGAAACAACGTGTTTATGAAGCAAATTTGGCACTACCTCAATATGGACTAGTTAAGTTGACTTGGGGCAATGTCAGTGAGATTGATCGAGCGCTTGGGGTGATCGTGATCAAGCCAAGTGGTGTAAAGTATGAACAGATGGCTCCCGAACAAATGGTAGTGACTGATCTAGCTGGAAATCCGCTAGAAGAAGATGGGATGAAGCCCTCTTCTGATTTATCGACTCATGTGATTTTGTATCAAGCTTTTGAAAAAATCAATGCTATCGTCCACACGCACTCCACTCATTCAGTCATGTGGGCGCAGGCTGGTCGAGACTTGCCTGCCTATGGAACAACTCATGCGGATGCTTTTTATGGAACGATTCCTTGCACACGGCAATTAACTGAAGAAGAAGTTAAAAGTGCTTATGAAAGAAACACTGGTCATGTGATTGTTGAAACGTTTCAAGAGAGACAATTAGCTCCCACTGAAGTTCCTGGTGTATTCGTTTATGGACATGGCCCATTTACTTGGGGTGAAACCCCTGCAAAGGCGGTAGAGAATAGCTTGATCTTAGACGAAATATGCTTAATGGCTAAAGAAAATGAAAAAATTAATCCTGCTATGCAATCTATTCCACAATATCTTTTAGATAAGCACTACTATCGAAAACATGGGATGCATGCATATTACGGTCAAAAGTGACGAAGCTTGCGGGGGCTTACTTGAAGTCTTCACATTTATTGATTCGTAGCACTTAGTAGCAAATTTTTATTCTTGATTTATAAAAGAGTTACTATGTCTGAGTTTGATGTCTGATGTCAAACTCAGACGTAGTTTTTTCTTGTATAAATATTTAGTTATTCCAAGCTACGATTCAACTAAAATTTCTAAACGCGTCACATATTCTTCTGGCTTATTCGTTTCGTGAAAATCAATTAGATAAGATTCATAAAATGGACTGGCTCTATGAAGCGAATGGGTAGTCAGGTAGTTCATGATGGTAGCAATTCCTTTCTTCCTTTGTTCATAGTCACCTTTAAAACTATAACTAAGATAATTTCCAGCAGGGAGTATCTCAGCATCCTCATTTTTAATCGTAAGGTCAGGACAAAAATAAAATACTTGATAGGTAAAAGGATCTTCCTCTAAATGGATGATACTACCAAAAATATTTTGATTATTAGTGCTTAATAAAGGTTCGTATTTTTTATGAAGTTCTTTTAACGAAAAGTCGATTTGTTCATCCGTTGCAACCGTAGAAGCTTTAAGAATCAGTCTTTTCGGTTGCTGCACTAATAGCACTTCTTGATAGTCTATGCTTTCTGCTTCTTCAATTAACTGGACACGTTCGATTAATAGTTCGATTTTTTTTTGTGAGTCACTGATGAGTTGATGAAGTGCCTCGATTTCAAAAGCTAATAATTCTTTTGTCTTGCTGATTTCTTTTTGCTTCAAATAATCGGCGATCTCAGTAATGGAGACATCAAAATAACGTAGGTCACGGATGGTATTCAGTTGTTCAATGTGTTCGTAAGAATAATTTCGATAGCCATTTTCATCATAATCCGGTGTAATCAAACCTAATTTTTCATAATAGCGTAAAGTATGGGCTGTAATATCATAGAGCTTTGCTAATTCATTGATTTTCAAATCATCACTTCCATTGATCAGTCATTTTAAGTAAGGTTATTTTACTACGAAACGTGGGGGAAATGTGAATGGAATTGATTTTTTTATTCTACATAGATAGATTTGCTTAAATTTTTCTTGACCTTAGAGTCACTCTAACCTTTATGATTTGATCAGTAAGAATTATTGGAGGAAAAAAATGAAAGAATGGTACACCTTATCAATCATAGAAATCAAAGAAAAATTAATGGTAAAAAAAGCAATGAACGAACAAGAAAGGAACGAACGACAACTTAAGTATGGAAGAAACGTCTTAGAAAATGGTATTAAAGTTCCAGAATGGAAAAAATTTCTTTCTTACTTTCATGATGCACGGATGTACATTTTATTAGGAGCTGCGATCGTTAAGCTTTTTACAGGCGCATATATTGAAGGCAGTATGATTTTTTTAGTTGTTTTCTTAAATGCGCTGATCGGCTATTTACAAGAACGAAAGGCAGCTTCATCTTTAGACAGCATTGCGGAATTACTTAGTGAAAAAGCAGTCATCATCGAAAAGGGACAGCAAAAAGAGATTGCACCAGCTGATTTAGTGGTGGGGGATCAAATCGTATTAGCTGCTGGAGATATCGTTTCTGCAGATGTTCGTTTGAGTGAAACGTTCAACTTACAAATTGATGAAGCAATTCTTACTGGAGAAACCCATGCGATCCAAAAGACGACCGACCCGTTACCGCTAGAGACTCCTTTAGCGGAACAAACGAATATGGCTTTTTCTGGGACTAAAGTGGAATCAGGCAGAGGAATAGGGATCGTAGTCGCTGTCGGAACTGCTACAGAAATTGGAAAAATCAGCACTTCATTAGGGTCGATCACAGAACAAGAAACACCGTTATTGAAGAAAATCAAAGAAATGAATACTAGTATATTTAAAGGAATCGCTGCGTTGATTTTATTGTTAGCTACCGTATCCTACTTTTATTATGGCATGACTTGGGGCTATATAGCGACGGCTGTCATTGCCTTGATCGTGTCTTCTATCCCAGAAGGACTTCCTTCGATCTTAACGATTATTTTATCTTCGGGTGTCAATCGAATGGCAAAGAAACAAGCAATCGTCAAAAATCTACCCACAGTTGAAACGTTAGGGGCAATGACAGTAATTTGTTCAGATAAAACAGGAACACTGACTAAAAATGAAATGACATTGGTTAGCTTAGCGACTAGAGAAGCGAACCATGGGGTGGAAATGCTTGAAGAAAAAAACTGGACCAAAAATGAGACTTGGCTTGTTGAAGCGATGCATAATTGTCAAGAAACCCAACTAACTCAAGGAGTATGTCCAACTTCAGGTAATGCCACGGAATTAGCTTTATTAAAATGGACCAATCAACAACCGATCGAACTTTATCCAGTCGTTGATAAAATCCCTTTCGACTCAGCTTACAAATATATGGCGACCGTCCATGAGATTGCAGGAAAAAGGATCTTATTTGTGAAAGGTGCGCCAGATGTTTTACTGAATAAAGTGCAATATGAACTGGGATCAGATGGAAGACAACAACAGATAGATCATGCTATGTGGTTACAAAAAAACGAACAATTAGCGCAAACAGGCCAACGTGTCTTAGCGTTTGCAATGAAAGAGTTAAAGGATCGTGAATTGTCACATGAAGAATTAACGAATGAGCTGGTGATGATTGGACTTAGTGGCATCATTGATCCACCAAAGGAATCAGCTATTGCTTCAGTCAAGGAAATGCAACAAGCAGGGATCAGAGTAAAAATGATCACTGGCGATCATCAAGCAACAGCAAAAGCGATCGCTGAGGAATTAGGTTTAAAAAATGCTAAATCGGCGATTACGGGAACGGAACTAGATCAATTGACAGAAGAAGAATGGAAGATCGCTGTCCGTGAGAATGATGTTTTTGCCAGGACGACACCTGAACATAAATTGGCTATTGTGACCTATCTCCAAGAACAAGATGAAATTGTTGGAATGACTGGGGACGGCGTTAATGATGCGCCAGCTTTGAAAAAAGCCGATGTCGGGATCGCTATGGGAATCAAAGGGAGCGATGTTAGCAAACAGGCAGCAGACATGGTGTTGGTAGATGATAATTTTGAGACCATTGCAAAAGCCGTGAAAGAAGGACGACGTATTTTTGATAATTTGAAAAAGACGATTCTCTTTTATTTGCCAACTTGTTTAGCCCAAGGATTACTATTGCTCTTTTCATTGGTAGGAAATTTCCCATTACCTTTAACTACTGTACAAATCTTGTGGTTAAATCTAGTCGCTTCGATCACCCTTTCATACGCATTGGGTTTTGAAAAAGCAGATCAAGATGTTATGAATCGTCCACCGAGACCAATTGACGAAAAAATCCTATCAAAATATGCACTTTTGCGTATTTTATATGTTGGGATCATCATGACTATTTTAGGGTTTGTTGCAATGGATTTTGTTCCTGCTGAAGCGAAACAAACCGTTCTGATCAATGCGATGGTTTTTGGACAAGCCTTCTACATGGTTAATTGTCGAAGAGTGACTGAATTTAGTCTGACAAAAGATCTTTTTGAAAATCGGGCATTACTCTATTCGATTGGAGCGATGATCCTCTTACAAGGATTGATGTTAGTGTTCCCACCATTAAAAATTGCGATTGGGACAGTTTCGTTGACTGTCCAAGAAGCAAGCATCAGTTTACTACCTGGATTGGTTTTATTCCTTCTTGTTGAATTAGAGAAAGCTTTTGTAGGGATGACGGTAAAATCAACTCAAAAACTAGATGCATGAGCCATTTTCTTTTTAAAGAAAAGAAGCGAACAAAAATAATAAACGATCGCATCAAAGTTCTTTTGTTGCCGGTGGGGTGTCCGCCCCACTGGCTAAATCGTCATTGGGAAATTGGTAAAACAAAATTATCGATCAAACTATACAGAAAGTTATTCTATTGGTATGATAGAACAAAATAGAGGAGGAGGCGATTACATGATTGGAGGGGTGGCATTAGAGACGATTTATTGGTATACACTTTTAACTTGTGCGGGGATTGCAGTTTTTCTGCTAGTCTTTGGAGATATTTTTGATTTCGATGGTCCAATTGACCCGATACTCATTGTCCCTTGGCTAACTTTTACCAGCCTGTTTGGGTATTTAGGAGAACGCTTAACAGAATTAGATTCGCTGTTTCTATTGATTTCAAGTGGGGCGATTGCAACTGTTTTAGTGTTTTTGCTCAATTTTTATGTCCGAATGCCGATGAAAAATGCTGAAAGTACGTTGTCGGCATCAGAAAAAACTCTTGAAGGACAGATGGCGATCGTAGTTACACCCATACCATTAAAAGGGATGGGGGAGATCCAATTAAAAAGTGTGACTGGTTCGATTACGCGACCTGCATGCTTTTATGCCCCACAAAGTTCACCAGCTAAGCAAGGAGAACAGGTCTTGATCATTGAAGTAAAAGAAAGAGTTTGTTATGTAACGCCTTATGAAGGCATGCTAAAAATATGAAGGAGTGTATAAGAAATGGAAATATCAGGAGTTTATTTCGCAATTGCTATTGCAGTCTTGATCATTTTAATGTTACTGATCGTCTTTGTAGCAAAATATCAAACTGCCAAACCAGATGAAGCATTAATTATTAGCGGGAGTTATTTAGGCAGTAAAAATGTCCACGCAGATGAAAGTAATAATAAAATCAAAATCGTTCGTGGTGGCGGGGCATTTGTTTTACCAGTTTTCCAACGCTCGAATCGTATCAGTCTCTTGTCAAGCAAGTTAGATGTTTCGACGCCAGAAGTCTATACTGAACAAGGGGTACCAGTGATGTGTGATGGCACCTCGATCATCAAGATTGGTTCTTCAGTGGAAGAAATTGCGACTGCTGCAGAACAGTTTCTAGGTAAAACACGTGAGGAACTTGAAAATGAAGCAAGAGAAGTTTTGGAAGGGCATCTTCGTTCCATTTTGGGTTCCATGACTGTAGAAGAAATTTATCAAAACCGCGACAAATTTAGTCAAAGCGTTCAAGAAGTGGCATCTGTTGATTTAGCGAAAATGGGATTGATCATTGTTTCGTTTACGATCAAAGAAGTTCGTGATAAAAACGGTTACTTAGATTCTTTAGGGAAACCACGGATCGCCCAAGTGAAACGTGACGCAGATATTGCGGAAGCAGAAGCGTTAAAAGAAACACGTATTAAAAAAGCAGAAGCTGAAAAAGATTCTCAAGCAGCGGAACTACAAAGACAGACGGAAATTGCAGAATCAATCAAAGAAAAAGAATTAAAACTAGCTTCTTACAAGCAAGAACAAGATATTGCAAAAGCCAAAGCAGACCAAGCCTATAACTTGGAAAGCGCTCGGGCGCAACAACATGTTGTTGAACAAGAAATGGAAGTAAAAGTCATTGAACGACAAAAACAAATTGAATTAGAAGAAAAAGAAATCATTCGTCGTGAGAAACAATACGATTCAGAAGTGAAGAAAAAAGCCGATGCGGATCGTTATGCCAAAGAACAAGAAGCACAAGCTCAAAAGGTAAAAGAAGTAACTGAAGCCGAAGCTGAACAATTCCGCGTTGAAGCACTGGCACAAGCCGAAGCCAATAAAACCCGGTTAGCTGGTCAAGCGGAAGCGGAAGCGACTTTAGCCAAAGGAGCGGCCGAAGCTGAAGCCAAAGCCAAAATCGCAGATGCGTTCAAAGAATATGGTGAAGCAGCGGTCTTGAGTATGGTAATCGAGATGTTACCACAATTAATGAAAGAAGCAGCACAACCATTAGGAAACATTGAGAAAATCTCAGTGGTTGATACCAGTAACGGGTCAAGCGAAAATGGCGGAGCGAACCGGGTGACTAACTATGCTACCAATCTCTTAGCTTCCACTCAAGAAACGTTGAAAGAAACAACAGGATTAGATATCAAAGACATTATCGAAAATCTCTCTAATCGTGGAACGATGAAACAAGTTAATCTCTATGAAAACGGGGAACAACCCGATCAAGCAGAATAATTATCGCTAAAATTAGTTAGAAAAATAAACAAACCAGTTTCTTTCATGTTGAAGAGACTGGTTTGTTTATTTATGTATTAGCTATTTTTGTGTTTTTTGATCTGTTCTTCGACTTCTGCCAAATTTTCTCTAAGCAACGCTTCTTTTTTTTGCAGCTCAACTAAGTCTTCTACAAGATCTTCTTTCTTTTCTGTCTCAGGTGGACGGAGAAAGAAATTGATTCCGATGGCGATAAAGGTTCCAATGAATGTGTCTAAGACTCGTTGGATCGCATATAAAGAGGATTCGCCTTGGGGAACGCTCAGGGCAATCAACAACAAAGTGGCGATTGCTGAGATGATCCCAGAATTATTATTGATTCCGTCAGATACCACGATGACGATGACCACTAGAACCGGCAGCAGAAATAATTCCACTAAAAAATCATTGTGAAAATAGTTCTTTACTAAAAAATAGATGATTCCGAGAAAGCCGCCGATTGAATTGCCAATGATTCTTGAACGACCAAAGGAAACAGTAGTGGTTAAATCTTGGCGCAAGGAAAAAACAGCTGACAATGCAGCAATCATCGGTAGTCCTCGATCAGTGACGTGGAAAAATAAAATACATAAAAAAACTGCTAATGCGCTTTTTATTGTTCGCATTCCTAAACGAAAACGGCCAAATTCCATCGCTTATTCTCCTTTTAGTCCTTTTTAATAGGATAACGAACTTTTAAAGAGATTGCTAGTTTTTAGCTAAGTCTTTTAGTATAATTCTAAGAAAAGAGAGGGGTTGCTTATGCGTATCGGAATGAGGACCGTGAAAACAGTGGTTAGTAGTATGTTGTCCATGGTTACCGCCCAAATGTTTTCATTATTGTTTTGGCCTTCAGCAGGAATCATTGCTTTGTTAAGTGTGGGCAACACGAAACGTTCAACTTTAAGAACTGGGATGTTAAGGATTACGGCATTTATTTTAGCAACTGTGATTGCTTTTATCAGTTTTTTTATTTTTGATTATACGATCTTGGGGTTTGGCTTGTTCCTACTACTGTTTATTCCTCTGACTGTTGGGTTAAAATTGACGGATGGAATTGTCGTAAATTCTGTGCTAGTCACACACTATTTAAGTGAAAAAAATATGAGTTGGTCGTTGATCGGTAATGCAGCAAGTTTAATGGCTATCGGTGTCTTTTTTGCATTAGTAGCGAATATCTATATGCCGGATATCAAAAAACAGCTACAAAAAAATCAACAATTGATCGAAGAAGAGTTTCGTATCATTTTAAACAACATGGCTGATTTCCTACTGACTGGAAGAAATACCAACAATCAACTGCTTTGTGATAAATTGTTGGCTTTCGTAAGAGAAAGTCAGAGCGATGCTAGGAAGTACCAAGAGAATTACTGGGTGAAACAAACGCAATACTATGAAACGTATTTTTCCATGCGTCGAACCCAAATCAACGTGATCAAAGATATGCAGAGGAATCTGGATCGAATCCAAGACCCGGTTCCTTATGGCAAGCATATTTACGGCTTGTTGGTTTATACTGCAGAAACTTTTTCCGAAAAAAATGATGGAAAAGAATTATTGAAGCGGATTGAAGAAGTCTACGAACTATATCGGGACATGGCTATGCCCAAAGAACGTTTAGAATTTGAAGATCGAGCAGAATTGTTTCAATTTTTGCAATCCTTTAAGAGCTTTATTGAAATCAAAGCGGAATTTTCGCAACAATCGATTGGTTAAATTATTCAGTTCAATGAATGAAATAAAGAGAAGCTGTTTAAGCATTGGGGATGTCTCCGTTGCTTAAACAGCTTTTCATGTTTTTGAAAAATTCCAGCTTATTTCAAGGAGCTTATTTTTGCCAAAGTTTTTGCATCCCATCAAGGATTTCGATGACATCGTGGGTCAGAAACAACGAACGGTTAGGGAGTTCGCCTTTAATAGTTTTGACCATATTTTCGATTTCATAATTCATGGCTTGCGCGGTGCTGCCGCTTTCGATCCATTCTTTTGTCCCGTCATTGAAGATGATCTCCGCACGATCCGCACGAGGGTAATCGGTGATGGTGATATAGCCTTCTTTAAAGGCAACGATTCCCACTTTAGGCATTTTGGCTTGGAAAGTCAGACTGATCGTTGCTAACTCATTTTCTTTATTCCTTAAAATAGTCACTGACTGTTCATCCACACCTGTTTCAAATGGTACCATTGTTGATGCAATAACTTCTGGTTGAGAGCTCAAAAAGAAACGAGCAAACGAGACGGCATATGTCCCAATATCTAATAAAGCACCACCAGCTAATTCAGGATTGAAAAAGCGATTGGTTGGGTCGGGATCTTTATAGCTGCCAAATGGTGCTTGAATCATTTTTAATGCCCCAAGCTTGTTTGTATCGATCAAAGAACGTAACTGTTGATACAATGGCATATTGAAAATCGTCATCGCTTCTGCTAACACTAGATTCTTTTCTTCTGCTAATTTCATTGCTTCGGTCAGTTCTTTTTTATTCATGGTGATCGCTTTTTCACATAAAACATGCTTATTCGCTGCTAATGCTTCCATGATATGTTGACTATGTTGACGATTGGGAACGGCAATATAAATAATATCGATTTCTTGGTCATTAAGCATTTCTTGATAACTACCATATGCTTTAGGAATATGATAGCGTTGTGCAAATGCTTCTGCTTTATCTATTGTTCGTGAAGCAACTGCTGCCAACTCGCTTGTTTCTTGGTCAAAATGTTCCGCAAACTCATGTGCAATATTTCCTAAGCCAATGATTCCCCATTGATACTTTTTCATACTTCAAAACTCCTTCTCGTGTTATATTTAATATAGTGAATGAAATGAAAAAATGCCATTGTCCTTGTTTAATTATACCAAATGAATCGTTAAAATTTGTGTTAGAGTACTTTAATAAGAAAAAGTAAAGCCGTAGTGAATTTTTTTGAAATTTAAGTAAAATGAGTAGAGGGGGAAACTTTTATGCATCAAGTTTATGTTGATTTGATTCTTAGTGTATTACTGGAACAGTACGCAACAGAAAAGAATTTTTTAGAGGACTATTTAGTAATTGACGAAGCGCAGTGGGAAGGCTGGAAACGAGGAGAGAAGAACCTTCCATCTGAAACCATGCAGAAAATCAAAAACCTGTTTACTGATTATGAATGGATGCTTACGCAAAAGATTTTACGACAAACGATCATTTTCCCTGAAAAAAGGACGACTGCAGTGGCAGAGTATAAACAAATCAAAACGAGAATCGCTCAAAAATGGTTAACGGATGGTCCTGCCAAAGTCGAATTGATTCCATTAAAAAACGATCAATATCTTACAGGGTTCCTTGACTTGAAGGTAAGTATTAATTATGATGAATGGAGTTATGACGACATCTTGAACTTTCGATTACCTGCAGACGTTCAAAGACAGATCGAAGGCGAGAAATTGGAACTGTTGGATTGGGTAAACGAGAATTTGGAAGAAACCTATGTTCATGAAAAAAATGAACATAAAAAGGAATGAGAGGATTTTTAAGAGTGAATAAAGTTTTAGGGTTTGGAGCAGTTGTGATCATGGTTGCCGCAATGGGGTACATCTTTGTAAGCGAGCAACACATGAAATCTGACGTCCAAGCAGAAAATCAAACAACTGAACAAGTAACCAAACAGACAACAAAGAGTTCCAAAGAAACTAAAGTGAAGGATTCAACCAAAAAAAGTGAAGATCTACCAAAGGTTCAATCGACCGATTGGGATCTTGTCTTGGTAGGACCTGATCATAAAATCGAAAAAGAAATCAATGAAGACACGCAACTGGCATCACTGCCCAATGGTTATTTGATCGATAAACGTATCGAATCCCATTATGAAGATTTTGCGAAAGCAGCACAATCTGCAGGGTTTCCTTTAGTGATGGTCTCCGCATATCGTTCGGTTGCAGCACAGCAACAGGTGTTTACACAAAATGTCCAAGAAGTGATGAGTAGTCAACATGTTTCAGAAGAAGAGGCGACAGCAATCACGAAACAAACAATCACCGTCCCTGGACATAGCGAACATCATACAGGCTTAGCGGTCGATGTAGTGGATGAAAATTGGTATAATAATTATCCTTCACAGCTTTTAGAGGCAAGTTATGGAGATCAACCAGGGGCAAAATGGATTGCTGAAAATGCGCCTAAATATGGATTTATCATACGTTATCCTAAAGATCGTCAAGATATTACAAAAATCACGTATGAACCATGGCACCTACGTTATGTTGGAGAAGAAAGTGCGGCCTATATTTCGAAACATGATATCACATTAGAAGAATACTTAGAACAATTACAAAAGAAATAGGAGTAGTGAATGGCCAAAAAAAAATGGAAGAAACAAAAACGTAATTCATTACGCTTGATTGCTGTGATTTTTGGTGGAATATTGTTGATGATAGCTTTTGTTCTCTCTTTACGAGGCTTGTCAGCGCCTATTGTTGGGCAAGAACAGAATAACAATGAGGCACAAACACATCAACAATTTATTGATCGATTAGCTCCTCATGCGAAAGAATTACAAACCGGCTATGGCGTTCTCCCAAGTATCATTTTAGGTCAGGCAATTCTTGAATCAAACTGGGGCGAGAGTACGTTAGCCAGTCAATACAATAATCTTTTTGGAATTAAAGCATATGGTGATCAAAAAAAGGTCAATTTAGAAACAAAGGAATTTGTGAATGAAGAATGGGTCACGATCCAAGGAGATTTTCGTGTGTATGATTCATGGGAACAATCGATGGACTCTCACACACAACTTTTTGTGAATGGGGTAGATTGGAATCCAGCATTATATGAAAAAGTGATCACGGCTACGAACTATCGTGAAGCTGCCCAAGCACTGCAAGACGCAGGCTACGCAACTGACCCTTCCTACGCACAAAAAATTATCCAAGTCATTGAAACCTATCACTTGGATCAATATGATCAATAACTATGAAAAAGGGAGTGGCAAGATGGCAGAGCAATTTACCCCTGAAATTATGACCGAGCTACGAAAAGATATCGTTAGAGTACCGGAGGTCATTATGGAGGCAAGTGGTATTAAGATTTTTGGAAAACTGATCCGATCGATTATTTTTACTACTGATATAGCAATTGTCCGGAATACAAATGCAAATGCCGTGATTGCTGTGTACCCATTTACTCCGCATCCTGCAATCACTAAAAGTATTATCGAAGCAGCAGACATTCCAGTATTTTCAGGTGTTGGCGGAGGTCTAACGCAAGGCACGCGCTCTTCTTACATGAGCTTATTCGCTGAAGCGCAAGGATCGTTAGGAGTCGTTTTAAATGCACCCACACCACTTGAAACAGTTCAAGAAGTTTGTCGTGCAGTGGATATCCCAGTGATTAGTACAGTGACATCGAAATATACAGAAATCGATGAAAAATTGGCAGCAGGTATTACGATCATCAATATCAGTGCAGGGAAAGAAACAACTGAAACGGTAAAATTTTTCCGAGAAAAGTATCCGGAACTACCGATTATTGCTACTGGTGGTCCAACAGATCAAAGCATCTTGGATACGATCAAAGCTGGAGCGAACGCTATTACCTATACTCCTCCAAGTAACGGGGAATTATTTAGTCGTAAAATGGAAAAGTATCGACAACTTGAAAAGCAAGAGGAATCATAATAATCAAAAACAAGTCAAAAAAGAGAAAAAATCGTGGCACTCACGTAAATTCTCTTTTTTCTCTTTATTTCTGTCATAAATACCGAACAACCTTGCTGAGTGAGATCAAAAATATTAGATTTTAGAAAAAAATAGTGAAAGTTGGTTGTCACTTTCTGAAACAGATGTTAAACTGTTTTCATCGTTTGGAACAAAAGCTAACATTAAAAGTGCCAAACAACGATTATGAATGCTTGAACCAATCAACATATTTTATTAAAGCTACTTCTAGACTACTTGAGCAAAATAGATCACTATTTTGTTTCTTAAGAGGATCGAAGGAACGTAGTGATATAGCCCACTTATATATCGTCATGATAAGGATGACAGTTTCTAGCCAGCACCGTAAATGCTGGACTATAAGTGAAAGAGTGTCTTGCCCCCTTTTTACTTATTTAGTAAAAGGGTTTTTTTGTTTAAAAAGCAGGCATTTTTGCGTATTTCGCACGAGCTTGAAACCTTGAAAGGGTGATCCATGAGGTCGAATAGTGGTTAGCTTTGATATCAATAAATGAAAAAGGGGAAAATAAAGTGAAAGAATTAGTGGAACGTATTCAAAAAGATGGCCGTGTGCTAGGTGAAGGCGTCTTAAAAGTAGATAGCTTTGTGACGCATCAAGTGGATCCGGTATTAATGGAACAAATAGGCCAACGATTTGCGGAAGTTTTCAAAGATCAAGGAATCACTAAAGTGGTAACGATTGAAGCTTCTGGAATTGCACCAGCTTTATTTGTGGCACAGACATTAAATGTACCAATGATTTTTGCCAGAAAAGCCAAAAGCTTGACGATGGATGAAGAATTGCTGACTACTTCTGTTTATTCCTTTACAAAACAAGTGACTAGTACGATTTCTATCTCTCGTAAATTTTTATCTGCAGAGGACAAGGTTTTAATCATTGATGATTTCTTAGCGAACGGTCAAGCGGCGAAAGGGTTGGTTGAATTGTGCCGCCAAGCAGGTGCAGGAGTCGAAGGGATCGGCATCCTGATTGAAAAATCGTTCCAAGATGGCCGTCAGCTATTAGAAGAAATGGGCTTGAAAGTTGTTTCATTGGTACGAATTGCGGCATTATCCAACGGACAAGTTGAATTTCTTGAGGAGGATGCATAAAGGTGGAGAAAGAAACAAAAAATGGCCAAGCCGCAGTATTAGGTTTACAACATCTCTTAGCAATGTATGCTGGGGCAGTTGCTGTTCCTTTGCTGATCGGTACGGGACTAGGGTTTAATCAAGAGCAAATGACGTACTTGATCTCGATTGATATTTTTATGTGTGGCTTAGCAACATTATTACAATTGACGGTTAATCGTTTTTTTGGTATTGGGTTGCCAGTTGTTTTAGGTTGTGCCATTCAAGCAGTTGCACCACTGATCCTAATTGGGAGCGACCAAGGTGTTGGGGCAATTTATGGTTCGATTATCGCTTCTGGTATTTTTGTTGTTTTAGTGTCTGGATTTTTCTCAAAGATCAAACGATTATTTCCGCCGATCGTGACTGGGACGGTCATTACCGTGATTGGGTTGACGTTGATTCCAGTTGCAATCGAAAAAATGGGCGGTGGCGATTCATCTGCGACTAATTTTGGAAATCAAACCAATTTATTGCTAGCTTTCGTTACAATTGCACTGATCGTCGGAGTACAAATGTTAGCTAAAGGGTTTGTTCGCTCGATTGCTGTACTGATCGGTTTAGTTGGCGGGAGTATTTTAGCTGCTGTACTGGGAATGGTGGATTTAAGTGCGATTGGTCAAGCACCTGTTTTTCACGTGCCTCAACCTTTTTATTTTGGAAAACCAACTTTTGATGTCTGGTCGATCTTGTTGATGATCATTATTTCTATTGTGAGTATGGTAGAGTCAACAGGTGTTTACTTTGCGCTAGGGGATATCACTGGACAAAAAGTGGGCGAAGAAGAATTGAAAAAAGGCTATCGTGCCGAAGGTCTGGCGGTTATTTTAGGTGGGATTTTCAATACTTTCCCTTACACTGGTTTTTCTCAAAATGTTGGGCTAGTCCAACTTTCTGGTATCAAGACAAGAAAACCAATTTATTTCTCTGCAATTTTTTTGATTATTCTTGGATTATTTCCTAAAATAGGTGCTTTAGCACAAATCATTCCAGAGCCAGTTCTAGGTGGCGGTATGTTAGTCATGTTTGGGATGGTTGCTGTTCAAGGTATTCGGATGTTGATGGAAGTTGATTTTACGAATGACAAAAATCTCTTGATTACTGCTGTTTCGATTGGTTTTGGCTTAGGATTCAATATTATGCCGACTTTATTTAGCCAATTACCCCCAACAGTTCAAATGTTTACGGGGAATGGGATCGTCATGAGTAGCGTGACAGCGATCGTTTTGAATCTTGTTTTTAACGGGTTGAAAAAAGATGAAGAGATTATTGAAGAAGCATTAGCAAAAAAATAACTTGAATCGTCCTAAAAATGAGACTGAGACAAAAGTAACATCTTCGAAAAATAAGCAGGGATTGACCAAAAAGTTGAAAAGCAAATTTTGGAAATTCCTGCTTATTTCTTGACGCTAAATACCTTTGTCTCAACCTCGTTCTAGTTTATTTCTTTATGTATACGCTAAAATCAATATTCTATACTTATTATATGCTATTTATGCTATGCAAAAGAGGAACCCCGCTCTGATTTATCTGGTTGTTTACTTTTTTCAGGTTGTTTCCCTTGACTTACAATTTCACTTTGTTTTTCCTTCGCATTTTCTTTTAGATCAATAAATGTACTTTGACCCCTCATTGTTGCAAATTCCTTTTTTTGGTCAGCTAAATTTTGAACTATTTTTATTGAATTCTTAATTTTTTCCGAAAGTATTTTATTCGAATTTTCTAAGTTTGTCAAATCATCCTTGAATTTGGGATCAATTTGTTGGGTTACTTGTGTATTTTTAGATAAATGATTCACCTCATTCATCAAAGTTTTGAGATTCGTTTTTAAAGCATTAAGCTCAGCCTGTTTTTCTTGACTTATGGGTAACATTTTATCTATTGCTGCTTCACTCTCCATTATATATGCTGCTTTATCTACAGATATCGTACTCAATTCTTTATTATAAGTTACTATATTTTGATCTTTTGTGTCTAATTTTTTCGTTAAATCTCTCTTCTCTCCTGTAAAATACACTATAATTTTATTGAAAAATGACGAATTATCTATTTCATTTATTTGATTTTTTATGTTCTTTCGGCTCTCTTTTTCATTACTTAATTTATCTTGGATTCTAGACTCTTTTTTATCTAGCAGGGACATTTTATGTTTATTATCTTTAACATACTGCACAGTGTTTGTGATTTCCTCAAATTGGTTTTCTTTGAGTTTTCCATTTTTATCAGGACTGTTAGTCGTTAAGTTATTGTATTTTGCTTCTAACTGGTTGTTTGATTTTTTAAAATTGTCCATATACACCTTAATTTTTTTATCATCAGGTTCTTCTCTTTGTTCTCTCAGTGCTTGTAACGTGCCCAAATTAGCCGCTGCTTGTTCTGTCTCTTTCGCTTTTTGCTGTCGTTGTACTTTGGGTTTATTTATGTTTTCCATATGATTGTATCTGTTTTTGGCATATTTAAGTTTTTCTGATATTTTTAATGCTTCATTGCCAAAAGGATCGGATATCCGAGCATGCTGCATTTCCAATTTATACACTTGTACTTTTGCTTCATCTATTTCTTTTGCGCTAAATGCTGATTGATCCTTTTCTTCTTGATGATGACTTTTCATATATTCCAAGCATTTATTTTCTTTTTCGTAGTTTTCTTTCGCCACTTTGCTCGCTGATGAATATTCATGTTTCACATTAAGGGCTTGTTTTGCTTTTTCAGTTATTTTTCTTTGACTGTTAATCTCATCTTTTGTAAAGTGAAACCCTTCATACCATTCTTTCATCTCTTCACTCCTCTATTTTTATTCATAGTTCAATCTTAACACGTTAAGATTATAGTTATATTCTAATAATTTCTTTTGTTAGGAAAAGATGAAAAACTACTCTTTTCTTCTACTTGTATAATGGATAATTACATAAATCTATACAAAGGATATGATAGTTCCCACGAAATTTATTGTTTCCATTTACAAAAACATACTAAGATTAGAGAGTGGGACAATAGTCAGAAAAAATCTGATTATTGTCCCATTTTTTTTGATTTTAAGGCACACAAAAAGCACACAACCTTGTATGATTCAAGTGCTTAAACAAAAATCAAAGGAGTGTGCTTTATGTTTAAAAATAATACCATCAACCAAACAACTTTACCACTAGATGTAGAACATTTACTGATGCCGCCTTTATGCGGATGAAAGACGATTATATGCGAAATGGACAGCTCAAACCAGGTTATCATTTACAAATCACCACCGAAAATCAGTATGTTTTGAGCTATGAATTATTTCCGAATCCCACAGACACCAAAATATTGAAGCCATTTTTAGATAGTTTTTTAGACCAACATAAGGAGTTGCCGGAGTACATTGTGGCAGATGCAGGGTATGGTAGCGAAGAAATTTACATGTATATCAACGATGTTCTACATATAACTCCCTTGATTACCTATGGCAGTTATTACAAAGAAAATAAAAAGAAGGACAAGGAGAATCCGTTTAACGTGGAGAATTGGCGTTATCTTGAAGAACAAGACCCCGGCGAATCGTCCGGTACCGTTCAAAAATTATAGTCGCAGAAAAGAGAAAGGCGGCTTTATTCGAGATTTCAAAATCTATGAATGTGAGGATTGTCGGAACTGTCCAGTTCGTCGTCAATGTACGCGTGTGAAAAGTGAACAAAAGCGAAAAATTCAAGTAAATAATAATTGGCGCTATTTCAAAGCAGAATGCAGAAAAAATCTTTTAGAGGAGAAAACTGGTTCGATTTATCGGAAACGAAAAATTGATGTCGAACCCGTGTTCGGACATCTAAAGGCTCATTTGGCGTTCCATCGTTTCCATTTGCGTGGGAAACAAGGAGCAACGATTGATATTGGTTTGGCACTGATGGCATTAAATTTAAGAAAATTAGGAAAATATATGGAGAGGAAAGTGCGCAAAACAGAAAAAATAAGTTCGATTTTGACAATAAACATCAAAATCGAACTTATTTTCTTTTTGAGAAAGAACGATTGTCTCACTCTCGTTTTTTTGCTGATATAAATACCGAACATTAAAGCTGAAAATCTTTATAATATTCGAAAATTCTTTGACATCAAAAAAATCGATTGCTAAAATATGAATGTGAAAGTAGAGAAAGGAGAAATGTATGACAATCAAGGTTGCGGTAATTATGGGGAGTACATCTGATTGGGAAACGATGAAAAATACTTGCGAGATTCTAGAAGAGTTTGAGGTGGCTTATGAAAAGAAAGTCGTCTCTGCGCATCGTACACCTGATTTGATGTTTCAGTATGCCAAAGAAGCACGAGCAAGGGGAATCAAAGTAATCATTGCTGGAGCAGGTGGAGCCGCTCATCTGCCAGGAATGGTGGCTTCTCAAACAACCTTACCAGTAATTGGCGTTCCGGTACAAACACGAACATTGAACGGATTAGATTCGCTATTATCTATTGTCCAGATGCCTGGTGGTGTTCCTGTGGCAACGACGGCGATTGGAAAAGCGGGGGCAATTAACGCTGGACTACTTGCGGTTGAGATGCTTTCAATGTATGATTTAAAGTTGGAGGCTAAGTTAGCGAAAAGACGGTTAATGTTAGCTGAAACTGTGATAGAAAGTAGTGATCAACTTGGTTAAACCTTTGTTGCCTGGATCAACGATCGGAATTGTCGGTGGCGGACAATTAGGACTGATGATGGCGATCAGTGCAAAAGAAATGGGCTTTAAAGTCGGGGTTCTTGATCCTGTAACGAATTGTCCAGCAGCTCAAGTAGCTGATTGGTATATTCAAGGAACATACGATGATACTTTTGCATTGGAAGAACTTGCTAGACGAACAGATGTTATCACGTATGAATTTGAAAACGTCAGTGTGGAAGCATTAAATGCCATTTCCTCTATGTCGTTTATTCCTCAAGGAACTGATTTATTAGCGATCACCCAAGATCGTCTTTTAGAAAAATCTTTTTTAGAAACGAATAATATCGTTATTGCCCCTTATGCGACAATTGTAAGTCCAACCGATATTCAAGATGCCATTGATGGTATTGGTTATCCTTGTGTGTTGAAAACGACACGAGGTGGATATGACGGCAAGGGACAATACGTCTTGAAAAGTCGGGCAGACCTTGCGCCAGCAATGGATTTACTAAGGGAAGGGACCTGTGTATTGGAAGCATGGATTCCCTTTGAAAAAGAAATCTCGATCTTAGTTGCTGGAAACGGACAAGGGGATTATAGTACATTTCCAGTGGTCGAAAATATCCACCGTAACAACATTTTACATGAAACGATTGCACCAGCAGCAATCGCTGATGAGGTTGTTGAAGAAGCAGAGCGGATTGCTCGAGTCATCGCTGAAGGAATGAGCTTATCTGGCGTACTTTGCATTGAAATGTTTTTAACAAAAACTGGTGGTTTATATGTGAATGAATTAGCACCACGACCTCACAACTCGGGACATTACTCCATTGAAGCATGCTCGATGAGTCAATTTGATGCCCATATTCGGGGAATATGTGGTTGGCCATTAAGTAAAAAAGTCCGTTTATTGAGTGAGGCAGTGATGGTCAATGTATTGGGCGAGCAGTTATTAGAAAGCTATCATTTGATCGATAAAAAACCAGATTGGCAATTTCATTTTTATGGGAAAGCACAAGCGAAAAAGGGTCGTAAAATGGGGCATATTACTATCGTAACTGAAGACATTCAACAAACTTTGGATGAAATAAAGAAAACCAATATTTGGGATTAAAGGAGAAAAATTGATGTTAGAACGTTATACACGACCTGAAATGGGCAATATCTGGACAGAACAAAACAAATACCAAGCTTGGCTGGAGGTAGAAATTTTAGCTGACGAAGCATGGGCAGAATTAGGAGAAATTCCTAAAGAAGATGTCAAAAAAATTCGTGAACATGCATCTTTTGATATTGAACGTATTTTGGAAATTGAAAAGGAAACACGTCACGACGTTGTTGCCTTTACTCGAGCAGTTTCTGAAACATTAGGCGAAGAACGTAAGTGGGTCCACTACGGCTTAACGAGTACTGATGTCGTGGATACAGCTTATGGCTATCAAATCAAACAAGCAAATGATCTTTTACGAGATGATTTGAAACGTTTTACGGCAATTATTGGTGAAAAAGCTAAAGAACATAAGTACACAGTGATGATGGGAAGAACGCATGGCGTTCATGCTGAACCAACGACATTTGGCTTGAAATTAGCTACTTGGTATTCAGAAATGAAACGAAATATTGAACGTTTTGAGCATGCAGCCAAAGGTGTTGAAGCAGGTAAGATATCAGGAGCGGTAGGAACATTTGCGAACATTCCGCCATTTATTGAAGAATATGTGTGTGAAAAATTAGGGATTCGTCCGCAAGAGATATCTACGCAAGTGCTCCCACGTGATCTCCACGCAGAGTACTTTGCGACTATGGCATTGATTGCTACCAGCATCGAACGTTTTGCAACAGAAATCCGTGGTTTGCAAAAATCAGAAACGAGAGAAGTAGAAGAGTTCTTCGCTAAAGGACAAAAAGGGTCTTCAGCAATGCCTCATAAACGAAACCCAATCGGTTCAGAAAACATGGCTGGACTTGCTCGAGTGATTCGTGGTCATATGGTCACAGCCTATGAAAATGTTTCGTTGTGGCATGAAAGAGATATCTCTCATTCGTCAGCAGAACGAATCATTTTACCTGATACAACAATTTTATTGGACTATATGTTGAATCGTTTTGGAAATATCGTAAAAAATCTGACGGTCTTTCCTGAGAATATGAAACGTAACATGGAAGCTACTTTTGGCTTGATCTATAGTCAACGTGTGATGTTGAAACTGATTGACAAAGGTATGACAAGAGAAGAAGCTTACGACTTGGTTCAACCTAAAACAGCTTATGCATGGGATCATCAAGTTCAATTTAGACCTTTACTTGAAGAGGATCCAACGGTTACTTCTGTTTTAACAAAAGAAGAGATCGATGACGCATTTGACTACCATCATCACTTGAAAAATGTGGATGTGATCTTTGACCGTGTTGGTTTAGGAGAAAAAGACAAATAATCAAAATGAGTGGCTTGCTTCGGATTGCTAGAAGCAGCCACTCTTTTACTGAAATGTAATAAAAAAGAACCTTGACACAAATAACTCAACTGGTCGGGGTTCTTTTTAGCTATTTTGATTCATTTCATGATGTTGCTTGATAATAGCATGAGAAAACTATCCGTAAAGGGCTTGAGCGGAATAGTTAAAATGTTTAGTATGAAGCAAACTCAATAATTCTTCGATAAAAGTATAATCAAATTCTTGCTGATCATAAGTGACTTGGATACGATAATGATTTTTGAATAATTTTTGTTCGTGTATCTGACTGATCACGAGTTGATGTTCAGAAAATGTTTGATATTCAAATGTGCGCTTTCGACACTCAGTATGGCGCTTTGCCGCACGACGGATTTTTCTGAAGGTATAAAAACTCGTATCTTTATTACATAAGTAGACATCTTTGATAGACAACAGGTCATTATATAAACGTGACGTTTCCTCGGGCGATAAATCCATTAAAAAACATTGGGCACAAACTGCGGCCTCTTCCATTTCGCTACCTCCTTGAATTCCTTGAATAAATATCCAGAATCATTCTAATCCTACTATAGCATCAATTATTATAGGTGTAAACGCTTATTATTTTTCCAGGGAAGAATTTTTTGATTAAACACGAACATTAGACGATTTTAATGCTATAAATGTACATGTTTTTATTGAACAGGATAAAAACACTTGTTAAAATTTAAAGTGAAAAGACGAACAAAAAAATAATATTTGTTGTGATCGTCAAGAATTTAAGGAGATGTCGAAATGGAACAGAAAGATTTGCTGTATGAAGGAAAAGCCAAAAAAATGTACCATACTTCAGATGAACAGGTGATTTGGGTGGAATACTTGGACCAAGCTACCGCTTTAAATGGCTTGATGAAAGACCAAGTAAATGGAAAAGGGGAACTGAACAATCAAATCACAAGTAAAGTCTTCCATTATTTATCCGAACAAGGGATTGCCAATCACTTTATTCAACAAATCGGAAAAGACGAACAATTAGTGAAAAAATTAAATATTCTTCCCTTAGAAGTGATAGTCAGAAATAGTGCAGCTGGTAGTTTTTCAAAACGGTTGGCAATTCCTGAAGGACAAAAATTACCCACACCAATTGTCGAATTTTATTACAAAGACGATCAATTAGATGATCCATTTATCAATGATGAACATGTGCTGTTTTTACAAATTGCAGATGAAGCTGAAATTACTGAATTAAAGACACAGGCTAGAAAAATCAATCATTTGTTAATCCAACTATTTGAGAAAATCGATTTACAGTTAATTGATTTCAAACTGGAATTTGGGAAAACAGCTACGGGCGAAATCGTATTAGGAGATGAAATTTCGCCTGACACTTGTCGATTATGGGATCTGAAAACAAACGAACACATGGACAAAGATGTTTATCGACGAAAAATTGGGGAGATTGTCCCAGTATATCAAGAAGTTTTGACACGTTTAACACAAGTTGGTTTATGAGAGGGGAAAATGAAATGTATTTTGTAAAAGTTTATGTCACCTATAAAGATTCTGTATTAGATCCTCAAGGAGAAGCAGTGAAAAATGCGGTCCATCGTTTGGGATATGAAACTGTTGAAGATATCCGAATCGGTAAATATTTTGAGATCCAAGTTTCAGCAGAAGCTAGCGCAGTAGAGGAAACGATTGAAGGAATTTGTGACAAACTATTAGCTAACGTCAACATGGAAACGTATCGTTATGAAATCGAACAATTGGAGGGAATCTAGCATGAAATTTGCCGTGATTGTCTTTCCTGGTTCGAACTGTGATGCGGATATGCTGTGGGCAATTCGTGACATTGTGGGAGTAGAAGCTGAGTATGTTCGTTACGATGAAACCTCTCTACAAGGCTATGACGGCGTATTGTTCCCTGGTGGTTTTTCTTATGGCGATTACTTACGCTGTGGAGCTATTGCGCGTTTTTCAGCTATCATGAAAGAAGTTGTTCGTTTTGCGGAGGAAGGAAAACCAGTCTTTGGTACATGTAATGGGTTTCAAATCCTTACAGAAGCGGGTCTTCTTCCAGGCGTGTTAAAAAAAAATGATTCTTTGCGCTTCATTTGCAAAACTGTTCCTTTGAAAGTTAACAACCAGACAGCCTTTACTTCGGAGTATGAAACCGATGAGATCATTCAGCTGCCTGTCGCTCATGGCGAAGGAAATTATTTTTGCGATGATCAAACGTTGCAAGAGTTAAAAGCCAATAATCAAATCGTTTTTACTTACGCTGAGAATATCAATGGTAGTGTCGCAAATATTGCAGGGATCACCAATAAAGCAGGAAATGTGTTGGGAATGATGCCTCATCCAGAACGGGCAATGGAGGCGTTACTAGGATCAGAAGACGGAAAACGATTTTTTGCATCGATGTTAAAAAATTTTGGAAAGGTGACTGTCTAAGATGAAAACACGGAATGAACCAAGTCCCTTAGAGATCAAAGAAAAGAAAATTTATGCTGAATGGGGATTGACAGATGAAGAATATCGAATGATCGAAGAAGATATATTGGGGAGAATGCCTAACTACACCGAAACAGGTTTGTTTTCAGTCATGTGGAGTGAACATTGTTCTTACAAAAATTCTAAACCGATTTTACGAAAATTCCCAACAAGTGGACCGCATGTTCTTCAAGGTCCAGGAGAAGGAGCTGGTATCGTGGATATCGGTGATGGTCAAGCAGTTGTGTTTAAAGCGGAAAGTCATAATCACCCTTCAGCAGTAGAACCTTATGAAGGAGCGGCAACCGGTGTTGGTGGGATCATCCGTGATATTTTCAGTATGGGTGCACGTCCGATTGCTTTACTTGACTCCTTACGTTTTGGCGAGTTAGACCAACCACGAACCAAGTACTTATTGGAAGAAGTAGTCGCAGGGATTTCTGGGTATGGTAATTGTATCGGAATACCGACGGTTGGAGGAGAAGTAGCGTTTGATCCTTGTTATGAAGGGAATCCGTTAGTTAATGCCATGTGTGTAGGATTGATCGATCACAAAGACATTCAAAAAGGGCAAGCTTCTGGTGTGGGTAATTCGATCATGTATGTCGGTGCGAAAACAGGACGCGACGGCATTCACGGTGCGACTTTTGCTTCAGAAGAGTTCAGTCAAGAAGAAGAACAGCAACGTTCCGCAGTTCAAGTAGGCGATCCTTTTATGGAAAAACTATTACTTGAAGCTTGCTTAGAATTGATCCTGGAACATGCGGACATTTTAGTAGGGATCCAAGACATGGGCGCTGCTGGATTGGTTTCTTCAAGTTCGGAAATGGCATCAAAAGCTGGATCTGGTTTGATTTTGACATTAGACGATGTGCCACAACGAGAAACAAATATGACTCCTTACGAAATGATGCTTTCAGAATCACAGGAACGAATGTTGATTTGTGTAAAAGCTGGGGCAGAGGAAAGAGTCAAAGAATTGTTTAAAAAATATGATTTGGATGCTGTTACGATTGGAGAAGTCACCGATGATGGCTTGTATCGCTTGTACCATCATGGGGAAGAAGTGGCTAACTTACCAGTTGATGCCTTAGCCGAAGATGCACCTGTTTATGAAAAGGCAGTGCAAGAACCCGCTCGAATCGAAAAATTTAAACAGTTAGGGCAATATCAACCAGTCATTGAAGATGCGAATCAATTATTGCTAGATTTATTGAAACAACCGACAATAGCTTCAAAACATGCGATTTATGAAACCTATGATTCTCAAGTACAAACCAATACAATAGTTTCCCCTGGAAGTGATGCTGCCGTATTGCGTATTCGTGGAACTGAAAAAGCAATTGCTATGACGACTGACTGTAATGCCCGCTACCTTTACTTAAACCCCGAGATAGGTGGCCAAATTGCTGTTGCAGAGGCTGCCAGAAACATTGTAGCTAGTGGCGGACGTCCATTGGCGATCACAGACTGCTTGAATTATGGTTCTCCTGATAAGCCAGAAGTATTTTGGGAACTGGTCAAATCAGCAGACGGGATTGCCAAAGCATGTGAAGTCTTTGCGACACCTGTGATCTCCGGGAATGTTTCTTTATATAATGAAACGGATGGCAAAGCGATTTATCCTACCCCGATGATCGGCATGGTCGGATTGATCAAAGACCACCAACACATCACCACTCAATCTTTCAAAATGGCGGATGATTTGATTTATCTTGTTGGTGAAACTTATGACGATTTCAATGGTAGTGAATTGCAAAAAATGCAATTAGGAAAAATTGAAGGGGACATCGAGCATTTTGATCTATTGACGGAACAACAAAACCAAGAAAGTCTACTGGCGGCTATTCAAGCAGGAGTGGTAACCAGTGCGCATGATTGTTCGGAAGGCGGTTTGGCTGTGGCGTTGGCTGAAGCAGCTTTTGGTACCCAATTGGGATTAGATGTCACAGTAAATCTGACGACAGCACAACTTTTTTCAGAGACACAATCAAGATTTGTGGTCACCATCCTTCCAGAAGATCGTGAGGAATTTGAACGTTTGATGGGCGAAAAAGCAAGTTGTATCGGTAAAGTGACTGAGTCAAGTAATATCGTGATCCAAGCAATTGATGGGGAAATCCATCTAGCTGTTACAACAGCTAAAAAATGCTGGGAGGACGCAATCGAATGTCTTATGAAGTAAAAAGTTTAAATGAAGAATGTGGGGTGTTTGGTGTCTGGGGACATCAAGAAGCATCTAGCGTAACGTATTTTGGGCTTCATAGTCTTCAGCACCGTGGTCAAGAAGGTGCTGGGATCGTTTCAAATGATCAAGGGAAACTAGTAGGACACCGGGATCTAGGTTTACTCTCAGAAGTTTTCAAAGATCAAAGAAAGCTAGCTGCACTCTCTGGACAAGCAGCGATTGGACATGTGCGTTATGCTACAGCAGGTAATGGTAGTGTGGACAATATCCAACCCTTTTTATTTAAATTTTATGACCAGTCAATCGGTCTAGCTCACAATGGTAATCTTACGAATGCCCGTTCGTTGAGAACGTCGTTAGAAAAAGACGGTGCGATTTTCCATTCCAATTCAGATACAGAGATTTTGATGCATTTGATTCGTCGAAGTAAAAAAACAACATTGCTCGATCGTTTAAAAGAAGCATTAAATGAAGTGAAAGGCGGATTTGCCTATTTGCTTTTAACAGAAGATGCCATGATCGCCGCTCTTGATCCGAATGGTTTTCGACCTTTGGCAATCGGTCAAATGAAAAATGGTGCATATGTGATTGCTTCTGAAACTTGTGCACTGGAAGTCATCGGTGCGCGGTTTATTCGAGATGTTCGTCCAGGGGAAGTAGTGATCATTGATGACTCAGGCTACACGATCGATACTTATACGACCGAAACCCAGTTAGCGATTTGTTCCATGGAATATATCTACTTTGCACGACCAGATTCAAATATCGCTGGTGTCAATGTACACACTGCTCGTAAAAATATGGGGAGAAATTTAGCACAGGAAGCGCCAATTGATGCTGACATGGTTGTAGGTGTTCCAAATTCTTCGCTATCAGCAGCCAGTGGCTATGCCGAAGCTAGTGGCATCCCTTATGAGATTGGACTAGTAAAAAATCAATACATTGCCAGAACCTTTATTCAACCTACACCAGCGTTAAGGGAACAGGGTGTCAGGATGAAACTTTCGGCTGTCAGAGGAGTTGTTAAAGGCAAACGAATCGTGATGGTGGATGATTCGATCGTTAGAGGAACAACGAGCCGGCGAATCGTACGTCTATTAAAAGAAGCAGGAGCAAAAGAGGTTCATGTACGAATTGCTTCACCACCGTTAAAATATCCTTGTTTTTACGGCATCGATATTCAAACGAGAAAAGAACTAATTGCAGCGAATCATAGTATCGAAGAAATCAGACAATGTATCGAAGCAGATTCATTGGAATTTTTGAGTGAGGATGGATTGATCCAAGCAATCGGATTAAAAGAAGCAGCTCCTTATTCTGGGTTATGTATGGCTTATTTTAATGGTGATTATCCGACGCCTTTATACGACTATGAAGAAAAATACCGTGAATCATTGAAAAAAAAAGTATCTTTTTTTCAATAAAGGAGGAAGTAACATGAGCAATGCCTATGCGAATGCTGGTGTGGATGTAGAAGCTGGCTATGAAGTAGTAGAACGAATCAAGAAACACGTGAAAAAAACAGAGCGACTAGGGGTAATGGGTGCTTTAGGCGGTTTTGGTGGCTGTTTTGATTTAAGTTCTTACCAATTAAAAGAACCAGTTTTGGTATCAGGGACAGATGGGGTAGGAACAAAATTGTTAGTAGCCATCGAAGCGGATCAACATGAAACGATCGGAATCGATTGTGTGGCGATGTGTGTCAATGATATTTTAGCTCAAGGTGCGGAACCTTTATATTTCTTAGACTATTTAGCTACTGGAAAAAATGATCCACGAAAATTAGAAAAAGTCGTCGCTGGCGTGGCGGATGGTTGTGTAGCAGGTAATCTTGCGTTGATCGGTGGCGAAACCGCAGAGATGCCAGGGATGTACGCGGAAAATGAGTATGATCTTGCTGGTTTTGCAGTTGGGGTTGCAGAAAAGTCGCAATTGATCACAGGAAGTGAAATCGAAGTTGGTGATGTTCTGTTAGGCTTACCTTCTAGCGGGATTCATTCAAACGGCTATTCATTGGTTCGGAAAGTGTTTTTTGAACAAAATAGTTACACATTAACCGATCAGATAGAGGGTCTGTCTGAAACACTGGACCGAGAATTGTTAAAGCCGACAAAAATCTATGTATCAGCTTTGCTGCCAATCATAAAAGAACAAAAGATCAAAGGTGCGGCACATATCACTGGTGGTGGATTCGTAGAAAATATTCCTCGGATGTTGCCGGAAGGGACGGCCGCGCAAATTCAATTAGGTTCATGGCCTAGCTTGCCGATTTTTGATTGTCTCCAACGTTTAGGTGAAATCCCTGAACAAGAGATGTTTGAGATTTTTAATATGGGTATTGGAATGGTTGTAGCAGTAGCAGCTTCTCAAGTCGATGAAGTCATTGAAAAAATCAATGAGCAAGGAGAAGCAGCTTATCGAATCGGTGAAGTAATTCCCTTAAAAAATAAAACAGTGTTGTTTGATGAGGAAGAAAAATGAAGATTGCCGTATTTGCTTCAGGAAATGGCAGCAACTTTCAAGCTTTAGTTGACTATTTTCGGGAAAATAAGTTGCCAGATACCTTTGAATGGCTTTTTTGTGACCAGCCGAATGCTTTTGTCTTAGAACGGGCAGAAAAGTTACATGTACCATTTCATTTTTTTTCACCAAAAGAATTTTCATCTAAAAGAGAATATGAAGAAAAAATTTTAGAGATCCTAGTGGAAAAAGAAATTGAACTCATTGTATTAGCAGGATACATGCGGATTATTGGTCCGACTTTATTGAATGCTTATGAGTCAAGGATCATTAATATCCACCCCTCTCTTTTACCTGATTTTCCTGGCTTACATGGGATTCGTGATGCGTTTGCTGCGGAAGTCAAAGAAACAGGTATAACGATTCATTACATTGATAAAGGGATAGATACAGGACCCATCATTCACCAAGAAACCATAGAGATCACGAAAGAAGACACATTGGATAGCTTAGAAGCAAAGATTCATCAAATCGAACATCAGACCTATCCTAAAATAATCGAAGCAGTCATCAAAGAAATGCAAAAAGTGGAGGAAGAAAAAAATGACTAGAGCATTGTTAAGTGTATCGGATAAAAAAGGAATTGTTGAATTTGCCAAGGGATTACAAGCTTTGGAAATTGAGATCATTTCAACTGGGGGCACCAAAAAAACACTTGATGAAGCGGGAATCTTAACCATCGCAATCGAAGATGTCACTGGCTTTCCTGAGATGATGGACGGACGTGTCAAAACTTTGCATCCTAAGATTCATGGGGGATTATTAGCACGTCGTGATCTTGCTAGTCACAGAGATGCAATGGCAGCTTCTGAGATTTTGCCGATTGATTTTGTTTGCGTCAATTTGTATCCTTTCAAAGAAACAATCATGAAACCGGATGTTAGTGAAAAAGAAGCCATTGAAAATATTGATATTGGTGGACCAAGTATGTTGCGTAGTGCTGCCAAAAACCATGAATTTGTTACGGCGATCGTTGATCCGAACGATTATCCAATTGTTTTAGATGAACTGAGAAATCAAGGGACTACTTCTCTAGCGACACGTCAGAAACTGGCAGCGAAAGTATTTCGTCACACAGCAGCCTATGATGCATTGATTGCTCAATATTTAACGGAGCAAGTGAAGGAAGAAAAGACGGAAAAATTGACTCTTACTTTTGAACGCAAGCAAGACCTCCGCTATGGCGAGAATAGTCATCAGCAAGCTGTCTTTTATCAATCTGCTCTACCAGAACGTTATTCGATTGCTCAAGCAAAACAGCTTCATGGAAAAGAACTATCTTTTAATAATATTCGTGATGCAGATGCTGCTTTGCGGATCATGAGTGAATACCAAGAACCAACAGTCGTAGCACTCAAACACATGAATCCTTGTGGTATTGGCTCAGCTCACACGATTTTCGATGCTTGGCTAGCAGCTTATGAAGCAGATCCTGTTTCGATTTTTGGTGGGATTGTGGTATTGAATCGGGAAGTCGATTTAGCAACAGCTCAAGAAATGTATAAACTCTTTTTAGAAATTATCATTGCACCGTCTTATACACCAGAAAGTTTAGAAGTTTTAAAAGCCAAGAAGAATTTACGATTATTAACGGTTGACTTTAACTCGCAATTAACAAAAGCATCTAATGAAATTGTTTCAGTCCTTGGAGGGTTACTCGTCCAAGAAAAAGATACAGCAATGGAAAAACCAACTACGTGGCAAGTAGTAACCGATCGTCAGCCAACATCTGATGAAATGGCTGCATTAGCATTTGCTTGGAAAGCTGTTAAGCACGTCAAATCAAATGCGATCGTTGTAAGTAATCGGTATCAGACGCTAGGGATTGGTGCAGGACAAATGAATCGTGTCGGTTCTGTCAAACTTGCGATTGAACAAGCTGGAGAAAAAGCACAAGCAGCTGTTTTGGCAAGCGATGCTTATTTCCCAATGGATGATTCGGTGGAATATGCAGCTAAACACGGAATCAATGCGATCATTCAGCCTGGTGGAAGTATCAAGGACCAAGCGTCGATTGATATGGCTAATAAACATGGAATTGCCATGGTCTTTACGAACGTCCGTCACTTTAGACATTAAGATAGAAGGAGTAAGAAATGAATGTATTGATCATAGGAACTGGTGGGCGTGAACATGCGATTGCGAGTAAAATCTTACAAAGTCCGCTAGTCGAAAACGTTTATTGTGCACCGGGGAATCCTGGCATGACACGTGATGGGGTCAAAATCGTTGATATTAAAGAAACTGATCATCAAGGATTGATTGAGTTTGCTAAGAAAGCGTCAATTACTTGGAGTTTTGTTGGCCCAGAAATTCCATTACTAAATGGGATCGTAGATGATTTTAAAAAAGCAGAATTAAAAATATTTGGCCCAACGAAAGCTGCCGCATTGATCGAAGGATCTAAGAGTTTCGCCAAAGAATTGATGGAGCGTTGTCAGATTCCAACTGCTGAATCTAAAACTTTTACCAGCTATCTTGAAGCCAAACGATATATCGAAGAGAAGGGCACCCCAATTGTGATCAAAGCGGACGGTTTAGCTGCTGGCAAAGGCGTGGTCGTAGCGATGACAAAAGCCGAAGCGTTACAGGCAGCCAGCGATATGCTGGAAAAACATCGCTTTGGACAAAGTGGACATCAAATCGTTGTGGAAGAATTTTTAGAAGGAGAAGAGTTCTCTTTATTAGCGTTTGTGGATGGCGAAGCAGTTTATCCAATGGAAATCTCACAAGATCATAAACGAACGTATGATGGAGATCAAGGGCCGAATACTGGGGGGATGGGTGCCTATTCTCCAGTACCTCATATTTCTGAAGCGATCATTGAAGCGGGAATCGAAAAAGTAATAAAACCTGCAGCTAAAGGGATGAGCGAAATTGGTCGTCCGTTTATCGGTGTATTGTATGCAGGATTGATCGCCACTTCAGATGGACCGAAAGTGATTGAATTTAATGCGAGATTTGGCGATCCTGAGACACAAGTCATTTTACCTCGATTGAAGAGTGACTTGGCGCAAGTGATCACCGATTTGTTAGACCATAAGCCGGTTCATTTAATTTGGGAGGAAACTGGATATCGTTTAGGGGTTGTAGTTGCAGCAGAAGGTTATCCTAATCAGTATTTAACTGCTATGGATTTGCCCGATTTTCCTGAAGAGGAGGCAACTGTCTATTATGCGGGTGTTCAAGAGGAAAAAGGAATTTTAAAAGGTTCAGGTGGTCGAATCTACTTAGTGGAGTCCTATGGGGAAACAATTGAAGAAGCGAGGGAAAAAATATACAACGTGTTAGAATCAAAAGATACAAAGGGGACATTTTATCGGAAAGATATTGGAATGAAAGCAATCAACGTTTTTTCTAAGAATCACTAGCACAACAAAAAGGGGGATAACATTTTTTT